>Ga0123355_10016173_pt1 | contig 11745 bp, 2 predicted proteins | sample TergutEmb28metaG_3_FD_89872 | JGI IMG/M metagenome (GOLD analysis project Ga0123355, IMG submission 89872) | Embiratermes neotenicus P1 segment gut microbial communities from Petit-Saut dam, French Guiana - Emb289 P1 | ecosystem: Host-associated > Arthropoda: Insects > Digestive system > Gut ...
AACAAAAACCAAATTTTTAAAAAAAAAAAAAAAAAAAAAATGTACAAACCCCTTAAAAAAAAAAAGGAAAAAAAACCCAAAAAAAAAATAAGTAAAAAAAAAAACCCCCCCCCCCCCCCCTTGTTTTTTTTTTTGGATGCTGAGTCAAAGACAGTCAAATAAAAAAAAACTGAGGAAAGGGGTGTATGTACATCAAGGACTGGTTCTAACCAATCTTTTCCCTCTTTCTGTGACTCCTTCATAAATTCAAGTTCCTAATACCATGGTCGATTTTGCCCTCCCATTGTTATTAGTCAAGTTACACCTATGGTCAGATGACTGTGCATGTTCTGTACTAAGCTAAAAATTGTGTTGGGACTAATTAACTAAATAACATGTGTACATATATTACAAATTGGGGAGGTATAAAGAAAATATTCATTTATCAATTAATATCTAAACAAGAATTTCATCGTAGATGATTCTAATACTGAATGTTTTTACCTTCTGTAGGAATACTGCACAGGTTGCTTGTTAACACAAATTCAGAGATACAATACATGGAATATTCCACACTCTTAGAACTTCCTTGACAGATGCTGACAACAAGTTCAATTTGATGTGTAACTGATCCCCTGACATGAACTGACATGACTTCGAAACCTCAGATGCAGGCAGGAAGTACAGGAACCTCAACTATACCAAGAACAAGCAAACCAAGTGATGACAATTTACTGAAAGAGCTCATACCATACTTTGCCCTATCACGACTTACAGGAAGTGCAACAGACAGTTGTTCTCCAGATACAGTAAATCAAAATGATTACCTAAGCACTTCAGACCTTCCACAGACACAAGACAGCAATTGTGAGATTACAAACAAACTGGTACCTGCAAAACATGATACAGTTTCAGACGTGGAGGCTACTCAGAAAATGGCAGAATATAGTCACAACTCAAGCTCTTTTTGTTCATTTTCCCCATTTACAGTTCAGTTAAGAGAGGATTTCGGTCAGGCAAAGGCAGAGGCGCTGATGGATGAAAAAAGAGCCTATGGCATTAAGGAAACTGATTCAGGATGCACTGCTGGAAGTGTACAGGAATTGATAAGTGACTTTAACATTATAATGTCCTGCAATGCTGAAATCAACACAAAAGAAGATAAAAATAACAATACCCATAAAATCTCAAATAATAATAAAGAAAATCATGTGGTTAACAGCACAGACAATGTAAACATACACAAAGAGCTTTTTGACATTCTAACAGAACTTGCACAACAGACAGCAACAGCAGATGTTTTGGAAGAGCCATGGGAAATAGCAGAAATGTTCACTGATGAAGACAGTATTTGGGCAGTTGATTCAGGATGTATTTCTGGAGATGTACAGGCCTTGAATACAGGTGAAGATAAAATTCCAGTGTCCTGGAATGCAGATATCAACTCAGAAGAGAATATAAGTAACAGTAAACAGAAAGTCTCAAATACTACTAAAGGAAATTGTGCAGGTAACTCCAAAGAAATGGTAAACAGTATAGAAAAACTCAGCGATGCTGAAATAGGATATTCACAGCACAGTGGAAGAGATGTTTTGAGAACACCATATAAAACAGGCCTGTCATGCTTTTGTAATAGCAGAGAAAACAATTTCATTGCTCCTGAAGTCACATCATCTAAAGATGGTTTGCAGCATCTGGACTTTCCTGTAACTATTCTGGGTTCTGAAACAATCTGTCCTCCAGCAAACATGCCAGCAACATCATCAGCATCAAATAAAAGCGCTGAATCATTAACAAAAGCTGAAACACCAACTACTTGCACTTCAAGAGTGCCATCAAAGTGCAGTTCAGTCACAAAAATTACTGGTGTACATCATACTGTGACAAAGATTTCAGCAGCTAAGAATAGCTCTGAAGAACAAGAAGAAACCAAATCAACAGCAAGAAAAATAAATTATGCAAACACTGGAACAAAGAAATCTAAAAAACAATCAAGTGCAGGGATTTATTCAGGCATACCTTCAAATATTCCCACCAAATTTCTTCAGTGTGTTAGTAAATTTTCTCAAACTGTTTCAACAGTAGTTCCTAAATGTTATTCCAAAGGACACACATCTGCAACGTTACCTTTAACACCAGAACAAATATTCAATAATATAATGGTGAAACATTATCCAAGAACTGTAAGGAGACATTTGTTTTCAACCCATTTACATATACAAAAATGTACCCCAACCATCCTTCAACCAAATCAAAAAAGCAATACAACACCCACAAAGATGCCTAATAAACTCTATCCCAAATTTAGAGTAATTGCAGGAAATTCATATCCTGGTAGACCAAAAGTCAGAAATTCTAGAATTACTGAACAGTCTGAAGGAACCAAAAGGAAATATACCAAATCAAAGATCACGAAGAATAATCAGAAGGATGATGGAAAAATTAAGAAGAAGAGGGCATATGCTAGAAAACCAAGACATATTGTATGTAACAACAACAGTAAGAGTACAACACCACCACCACCACCAAATTCAACAGACACAGATGCATCCTGTTCTAAAGAATGCCAAAAAAGAGTAACAAGAAAAGATCAGCATATACCACATCAGAACATCTCAGAGAATTGTGATAACCATTTCTCATGCAAAAGCAATCACAAATCTGCAAGAATGTCTGGAAAGCAAATGCAAACCTCAAAAGCAAGCACACAAACCTTCACTTCTGCAAGTCCATGTGAGCTTGTAATTAAGCATATGAACCACAGTTACAAACCTTCAGACAGTAACAGACCCATAATAATGGATGATCTCTCTTCTGATAACATGTCAACACAATACAGCACTGTCATTACCTCAAGCAATTTTCAAAATCATGAACAACAGACAGGGAGTCAGTTTCAATATTCAGTTCCTCTAATTACAGAGCATGAACATAACTGCACCGTGTCAGGTGACATTCATCATAATATATACACGGCCTATCAACAAGAACAAATGTCTCAGATGCAACACAATGAAAAGTATTTCACCAGTTCCCAAAACCTAGCAGAACTATACACTGGCATGTATGAAGATGTTGATACATGGGGTGACATTAACAAATTGAAGAGTAACCAAGAATTTCCAATGAAAGAAGTAGAAAGACGTGCAGGTCAACAACTTACAGAATATGAGCACAACTTTACCAAACTTTCAGATGACATTTATCATCTATATGCTGCTAATGACCAACAACTGACATGGCAGTTACAATACAATAATCAATATTTCCCAAGTTCCCAAAACACAGAAGAGCTACTTCATACTGATATGCACAAAAATGTAAGTACATGGGGTGAAGCTTTTAATTTCATGAGAAACCACGAACTTCCTCACGAAAATGTAGGAAGACATATACAGCAACCAAATGATTATGAAACCAGCATTATCCAGAATGGAAACCAAAATGTTATGAATGAAAGAGAGCCCAACAGTTATGGTTACCTGTTTGAATGCAAGAGAACTAAACTAAATGATGAGGACTTTCAGTGGTATGAGGCTCACAATCATATGGACGCATGTAATAGTATTAATAATTACTGTGAAATCAACCTTCCAACACAAACAGAAAATTTTGCCAACTGTCAACCATCTTCAAAAATTGGATTTGGACATCAGAGTCACTATGATCAAGCATTATCAGCAAAGAGAAATTCTGAAGAAGTTCAGCAACCTACATTTACATCAAATGAAGACATTTATCATGAACAAATAATTACTAACCAAGAATACACACAAACAGAAAATTTTGCCAACCGTCAACCACCTTCAAAAATTGCATATGGACATCAGAGTCACTACGATCAAGCATTTTCAGCAGAGAGAAATTCTGAAGAAGTTCAGCAACCCACATTTACATCAAATGAAGACATTTATCATGAACAAATAATTACTAACCAAGAATACACACAAACAGAAAATTTTGCCAACCGTCAACCACCTTCAAAAATTGGATATGGACATCAGAGTCACTATGATCAAGCATTTTCAGCAGAGAGAAATTCTGAAGAAGTTCAGCAACCCACATTTACATCAAATGAAGACATTTATCATGAACAAATAATTACTAACCAAGAATACACGAATGGGTTGCCAACCACAGAAATGTTTTGCGAAGAAGCATGGCAAGAACAGGACTTTTATACTAGTCATAAACACACAGGTATGGAACAAACATATTTCAATAATGGAGAAAATATTACACAAAACTGGGAGGCACAAACATCAAATGATCCATTGACAACCTATAATAATTGAATTGAATTACACATTCACTAATTCACTCGCTATGACAGAAGCTGAATGTCTGAAGCCTCAGTTACAACTCACAAACAATTTGAGACAGTCAAAAGATGCACAACTGTCAGAAGATTATACTAAAATCATGCTGAAAGCATCTAAGAAGAAATATGCAGGAAATAAAAGAAGAAGCAACACACAGACTGTACAAAGAACAGCTAAGCCATATATATGCTCTCTGTGTGGTGAGAGAGCACAGTACAAAGTTCTCCTTTAGAGACACCTACACTTGCATCATGGATACACCAGTGAACAATTATTTTCACACAATGAATAATTCAGATACAATGAAGCATAATGTCAAGTACTCTCTCTCCTAGAAGGGATATGTTATGTCAGGTTTGTCATCATAATTTAACAGTAGATCAGGCCTCTAAATTCCGACATCACTTACTAACTCTCATCTACACTAATGATGTGAATAATCTACAGTGCAGCTTACCATTAACACTTCAATATTCCTGAAATGCCTAAAACTGCAGAAAACAATGGTATTACATACCTATAAATAATGCCCAACACCACTGCTTATATATGGTTAATATCTGTAGTACACACTACAATTACATCACTTTAAAATTAATCAAACCTCCCTATACACAAGAATAAAGCTTTCTAACATTGGAATGTTACATACTGCAAAACACTGCCCCTACCTAGTGAGATACATTCCTGACTTACACACACACACACATGTATAAAATGAAAATAAAATACAATAAAGATATAGAAATAATAAAACGTAAAAATTAGAAAGTGATCGGAGTCAATTTCAGAACGTTTGCCTTATACCTATATGTGCATTCCCACATCTCTACCACATCTGACATATTGCTAGAAGTCAATTTCTGCAAGTCCTTTCATTATAATCCAAATATTTATTGAACAGTTTGCAAGTAATTTCAAAATGATAACAGTTCAAATACTGTTTTATGCTTGCACACATAAAGGAAGTCATGTGGACAAATCAGGTTATTTTTAGAAGTACAGTTTCATGTTCAATATGGTGTTCTGTCTGGAGCAGTATTTTGATCACATAATGTGTGGGCTCATTTCAATTTTCACCAGTTACCACAGGGACTTTTATATTTCTATCGATACACCCATCTGCTCATCAAACAAACATTTGGAATGGTTTCTTATACTGTAACTATCACACAATGGTATGTCACACCATAACCTTTACAGAATGAAAAATATTAAAATGTGTGTTAATGACAATTATGGATAACAAAATATGTAATATAACTTGCTTACTGTACTTCATTTTCACAATTTTCATTATTTCTGGGTAAACAGATCCAGTAGAAAGCTCTGTACCTCATAGCCATACCCTATTTTTATCTTTTGTAGCAGCTTTTATCTTTTTGTTATTGTAACTGAACTCTATATGACAATCTATAGTCATGTTGACATATAAGTTCTGACAACAGCAATGGAAAGCATCAGCACTGAGATAAATTATAAAATATTCATAAAATTGTTGCAGCCACAGTGTGAAAATAAACATGTAAATTGCTGCCACAAATAGATCAATAATCCTTCCATTCCTCCTTCCCCATTTTCCTGTAACAAACATTTAATGTATGGCTCTCAAGCAACCTAAATGTGTGTTTCAATGTTTCCAGACTTGTGTTCTGTACATTCTTCCACAACTTCTGAATGAAAGTTTGCTAATATTAAAATACTTTTGTCTAAAACAGAAGCTTAAAAGCTTTGATCACATTATTCAACTCACACAACTAAGGTATACATTCCTATTTTATTTCCACTTCTTTCAAATGTTTAACACACTCTTGTTTATATTCAATTTATTTCATTTCAAAAAACAATGTCTGTTTCCAGAGCAGAAGTTTCAATATGCTTTTATTTTAAAACCATGGAACTATGGGAATTCATTTATTGTTACAACTTTGTAGACCTATACTAAATTTATATAAATAAATCTAAATTTACAACTCTAAACTGAGAAATGTTTTGACACAAAGTAGAACTGTTTGCAACAAACATGATTGAAGGTGTTGCAGTGCCACTACTTAAGGTTCAAATTCTGTCCTCCATACAAACACTAACTCAGGACATCACGGTAACAATGTGAGGCGCAAGGTAAAACATCTTGCATCACTGCATATCACTGATGACATACATAGTAACAGTGGCACTCCCAGTGTCAGTATTTTGTGGAGACATGCAATAATGAGCAAGGGTTTATGTTAAATTAGGCCAATTATTCAGCAGCATCTTAAAGTACATTTTAGTGTTATAGTTATTCTGTGAAGCAAGCCTTGCACACTCCACACAATAGGTTGTCTCGTGCATTAAATATATGTGATGTGATCAGATAAATATTGTGCCATATCCATCTGTTGTACAGGGTCCTTAATTTATCTGGAAAATATTGTGTCACTACCCATTGGGTAGCTTAATGCACAGAACTTGGCTAAATCAGCAAGTGCCTATGGCCACAATATCACAGACAGGTCATCATGTCTGGAACCATCAAGTCAGTCAGACCACAGGCTCAATCCACTGAGCAGTTAAAACTGATTTCAACTCAAGTGGATACATGAACTCTCTCAATAACATGTTTCCTGTGTAGATCCCAGCAGTACCATCATATGACCTCCAGGGTGGTGTGTAGTGTACTATGAGTGCAGCTAGGAATATCTGATTATCAGGCCCATTACTTTAGTGTGTATTAAGGGATAAAGGGTGTAATAATAATTCCCATACCTAAGACAATCTGGGGGGTGGTTTCATTTTCACCAGCAGAATGCTGATGTGCAATGAACACATCTGTCAATGTGACACATGCCTGCCAAGCTGTAGGAAAACATCTCCTGCACACTCTTTAAATAAGGTGTAAAAAAAACTTAATAGTAAACCTTGAACTACAACTTTCTGGCACCTTTTTAAAACCTAACAATTACTGAAATACACTGACGTACAATGCATGACCCCCACTCAAAAAAAAACCGGAATAGGAGGAAGCACAATAATGCCTGCCAGCACAAGATTTGGTCTTTGAAGTGAAAAGATATTTGCCAGATAAACTGAAGATCCTGTATAATCAATTGTTATTACCACCAAGACCTGCCACTGTAACATCACACATAAATGGAAATTATCTTTTAAAGACTGCTCAGATTTGTGTTTAGAAGTCAAATGTATGTATCATTATTCCACATGCATTCAATTCTAAGCACAGAACTTCAAATTCCATATAAAGAATTAGCTCATGCTTTTATGTCTGTCAAGTTTACTGAATTTGTGTAATTCTTCCATATAGTTATTCAAAGTAAAACTTTATTTCCTCTACACTGCTACAAATATATTTCAGCATTATTTGGGAAATATTCCTACTTGTAAGATTCAAAAGTAAATTGTTTGGTTTACAACTTTTGTAAATTTGGTATTAAGTGAAACACTCTATTAACATATATAACACAAGTAACATTTTGTTTAGTTACCTAGATTCAGTATTTCAGAAGTATAGATTGTGACAGTGTACACAGAAAATGTATATTCAGTGTTATAGGACTATGTTTATTTTTATAACTGTAAATTTTGAGTGCATTTTGCTGAAGTAAACTGAAATATATTCCATTATTCTTAAGATATTGTTTTCTTTAACCTTCCATCAAACTTCATGTTACCAGAAATAAACATATTCATAACCAGTGGTATAAATTAGGCATACATTCATAACTGCAACATAATCAGCATAATCATTACTGCACTTTATGTCACATACACTGCATGGAGGTACTGTTTTGGAAGTGTAAGTCCACATCTACAGACAGGTCAGCGCTTTAAAGATGTCCATCATTAGTATCACACCAAAGGAGAACATATATGGAAGGTGTTCCAAGAATAGTGTGCTGAAAGGTATATTTGGATCTAAGTGGTATGCAGTAACAGGAGCCTGGTGGTAACTTCAAAATAAGAAACTTCCACAACTTGCAATCCTAGTCACATATTACTACAATGAAATTATGTATAGTGTCATGGGCATGACCTGTAGCACACACTAACTAGCAATAGTAAAATCAGAAAGAGATCACTTGGAAGACTAATAAGAGGCAGCTGGAAAAATAATCATAAGCTAGACTTCAAGTAAATAGGATGGGAGGGTGTGAACTGGATTCATTTGCCTCAGTAAATGGCCCACGACACTTTTGTGAACACATTTATAAATCTCTAGGTTCCACTGAATGTGGAGAACATTCTGGTGACCTCAACAACTACTGCCCTTATAAGAAAGACTGCTCTCTGGACTCAGCCAAATTTAAGTGGATTGGGTTCAGAAAATGTATTCTAGTCTTTACATGGCTTTATAAAGTTGTGTGCATTTTTAAACTGCATATGCTCTGCCTGTGATGTGAGTCCACAGATTTCAGTCCCACAATTTGTGAACAACTCATACGTAAGATTCAAGAAAGTCAACACAAAGGTTTTGATTCGGGGTTGCCTTGTCAACCTGTGGAATACAATCCGTCTGGCTCTGTAGCTACTACCTGTTTACAAAGAGGCCCCATTCAGCTTCAACAGAGCATGCAGTCTCCTGCAACACACAAACACGTGTCCCTTGGAAGCCCACGAGTAAGATGTGAGCTTGAAACACACTTGTAATGTAACCTGCAGCAAGCAAGTAAAAACAACTGTACCGAGGTACCACACCATTTTCTTAAGTGCTATGGCAATGAATGGTCAGCTTAACATTTGAGATCTGTGCTCTTCTGGGAAATTATGCAGCATGTAGAGGTAATTCTTTACCAACATTCTGGGAAAACCTATCAGTCCCATCTTAAAGGGTTTGGATTCTTGACCCTTGAAGATAGGATTGATAGGTTGTCCCATAATGGCAGAAGAGAATTACCACCGTACCCTGCGTAATTTCCCAGACAGCAAATCTCACCTACTTCGCAGAGGAAGCCTGAAATAAGCTTTACATTTAAAATGACTTTATTTCATGGGAAGAATCTCCAGTACCTACTGCAAAGAATGGTGGATGAACATGTGATATTACACCTAATGTAAAAGTAATAAAACAGTTAGACATATTTATAGGAACTCAACTTAATATACATTGCAAAATGAACATTACCACAGAATATGCAGTGTAAGGTTGACGTGACAGTCATTACTGGTGTGAAATAACTGAGAATGTGAATGATAAAACAGTACAGAAATGGAGTAATATGGAAAATTAGTCTCCAAAATAAACCCCATAGCAGATAATTAGTTTCTGTTTGCTATGGATTTAATGCTGCAAAATATAATTTTCATTAATATGAACCTATTTATTTGAGAGGTTTTGGCTTCCTTTTCTCTCAGTTTCAGTATGTACAGTTTAGTGTATATAAACCAGCTAATGAATTCTGCAGACACTAAAAATACTCTTATAATAAACATAACTCATAATTTCATATTTATCTTTGACATATAAAATATAAATACAACAACACACTTACAAACAGTATATATGATACATACAAGAATAATGACTTAATTCTGAAAAATTATCGTGAAGATGTGTGACACTCAGAAGAAATACTGGAGACCTTCCTCTTTTAAAAATGTGACAAACACTAAAATTTTCAAAGTGAAAAACACATCTACCACAGTCTACAGCCTCTATCCAGAGGCAAACAAGAAGTCAGCTCTGCAGTCTCCTCCACACTATATCATAGGGGCAATGTCGGTATAACACAACTAAAATCAACCACTCACGTTGCCATTACACAAGATTTCTTCCAAACAGAGGTACTTATGATAAGTTTAAAGTAAAAAGCACTTTTACTAACCAGCAGCAATGAAACTATATATGCTTTTGTATGTTTATGGAGAATCTCATCATTCCATACAGACCTACCACCACCACAAACGGAAAATTCCCTGCACTTCCTTATGAGTTCAAATAAAAAAAAATCACTAAAAAAAGAAAGAAAATTAACCACGTTAATATGATACAACGACCTATGTTTATATATTTACTGACAGAGTAAAGCAAAAAATGAAGACCTGAAGTTGCCTTGAAGAAAATCATTTCCAACATATGTCAAAAAATCTGGAAAGTTATTCTCACAGTATAAAAAAACGGTGTGCACAGATTCATAAGCAAAGTTACACAAGTACAATATAAAAGATCAAGAGTTCCTTTTCCCATAATGTAACTAGCATGAAATGTTTACGATTTTACTGTTTGGCAGGCAAATGTCATGAAACACCAAATAACCAAAATTTATAGGGAGGGCTTAGTATCACAAAATGTTCTAATTCATATACAGATTTCAATCTGTCTAGTTTTGTTCTTTCCACTGGATGCTACTTTCTTACAGGGTCACAATTCAATGCTTTTGGTCTCCAGTTTTTCCAGATACAAATCAGTGTAACTCTTACCTCTGCATATACAACAAACATATTAAAACAATCCATACATAAAGATGAAAATTAAAAAAAAAAGTAACACCACATTGGTAACTCCATAAGATTAAGTTCACTGAGCAACATATCGAACATGTTGGGCAGAAGTAAAACTTATAAAAAATTTCAAGAAATCAGTATTCATTATGTTCTACAAGATTTGTTGATCCTTTTCATAGCAAAAATAGCTTCTAGATACTTTGCAAAGACAAAGATGCTACAACAGATGATATCCACAACACAGCTGTCAAGTGATGTAGGTCATATCTGGACTATTTTGTTTGCTGTATTAATGAGTTATTACGTATGTTTGTGCAGTTTCAATTTAATTTGCAACTGGCATTAAAAAGAAAATATTTGAGATATGTCATAATAAAAGTTTTCAAAATGGTGGATTTCTCTTGAGGAAAATATTATGCATAGTACTTTATATTCTGTCACTTCTTTCTTAGCCCTTAAGTAAAACTAATTAATAAATTGCAAATGTAAAGTCAGAACACCAACAGAACTACAAATCGGATTTCCAATATACTGCTAGTCATTATTCTGCTTCCAGGTAAAGGTAAGGTAATTCCCATACTTAATTAAACATCATCCTATAAATCTATGGGAAGCTTAACACCTCAGCTATTTAACTCCCAAGGAAAGACAGCCCCCCCAACATACCCACTGGACAGGAGGTTGGGTGGGTGTCAGGATTTGTCTAGATGCTGTGGAGAAGAGAAAAATATTGTGTTGCTGCCAAGAATCAACTCCAATTCTTTTGTTGTTAGGTCTGCAGCACAGTCACTATACTGACTGTGCTGCTCCTGTGTCAGTTCAATCTAAAAACCAAGTAAAATCTTAAGAAATAAATATGGCATTAATATTCATTACACCAAAAGGCTTTATTACAACACTCAATATTGGGATAAAGTCACATAATACAAGCACAAGGACAAACAAACCAAAACTGAGACTTCACTTTGTACACAGTGATACAGCTGTTCAGTACAACAAATAT
>Ga0123355_10016174_pt1 | contig 11744 bp, 4 predicted proteins | sample TergutEmb28metaG_3_FD_89872 | JGI IMG/M metagenome (GOLD analysis project Ga0123355, IMG submission 89872) | Embiratermes neotenicus P1 segment gut microbial communities from Petit-Saut dam, French Guiana - Emb289 P1 | ecosystem: Host-associated > Arthropoda: Insects > Digestive system > Gut ...
TAACATAACATAACATAACATAACATAACATAACATAACAACATAACATAACAACATAACACAACATAATGCAACACAACACAACATAACATAACATAACACAACATAACACAACACAACACAACATAACAAAACATTATATAAACTTCATGTAAGGGGGAAGGAACAGGGGCTGTTAGATGAACCTGATAAGAAGCAACATTAAACTCACTTAGCATTAATTGAAACATGATGAATGGTGCTAGAGAGGAAGCATGCAAACAGGCAGATGGACATGATGTCCCTGTGTTTACTTCATGCACTTTTTGCAAAGAAAACACACACAACAAAACACACACACACAACAAACCACACACACGCAACAAAACACACACACGCAACAAATCACACACATGCAACAAAACACACACACACGCAACAAAACACACACACACACACAACAAAACACACACACACACACACAACAAAACACACACACACAACAAAACACACACACACACACACACAACAAAACACACACACACAACAAAACACACACACACACAACAAAATACACTTACAAAAACTGAACATCCATAAATTTTAAACTGCCAGCAAGAATCAGACTTTCACAAAATGGAGTCCAACAGTACATTTTAATGGTACACAGAAGTTAATGATGATGTTCATCAGCCATGATGTTTACTGAGGAAACTCATGTAGTCACAGAAGCAGGTGTTCTTAATTATTTTTATAACAATTCCCTATTTGAAAGATAGATGATGGCAGATGTCTTTTATTTCAAGAGCAAAATTTAAAAATGCAGTTTTAGTGTGCTCCCTAGAACAAGGATAATATCCTTGGCCATTTTTCTCCTCTAGCACCATCAAAAACATTTATCACTTCATTGCCATATCAAATTTTAAAACAAAACAAAAAAAATCAGAACTGTGCTCTTCTGGGCTGTTATGCAGCCTGTAGTTGTAATTCCTTATGGATGGTTCAGGACAACCTATTGGTCCTGAAATTCAAGAGGGGATTGATAGGTTGTCCCAAAATGGCAATAAGCAATTATCATTACACGCTGCATAATAACCCAGAAGAATGCAGTTCTCATCCACTTAATGGCAGAAGCCTGAAATCTCACAATGAAAAAATTAATAATATTTTTTTTTGTATTGTAAACTACAGCCAGTACGTAACTACAATATTCCAACACTGATACAAACTTTGGCATCTCTAATTTCTTGATAAGAATCCAGACAGCTACTATATCAGTAAAGTGGCAAGCTGTAAGTTGTGCAGGAAAAACACACACACACACATCAAAAAACTTAGAACATCATGATATAGATACCTAGAACCTAAAAGTTAAGGAAAACCAATACTTCATGTTAAAGTGAGTCACGAATACCAAATACATGCCCTTGTAAGCCTACATTTATGCAGCAAAATTAAATTTAATACAAGTGACACCAAATTACACACACAAAGCATGACGAGAAGATAGTGTAAAATAAAAGTGTAGCTTAAGTATCATTATAACTTGTAAGATTCTGACACAACACATACAAATTAAATAAAGAGTGCTATATCTTCCTGTTTTTGTAAGCATGTAACACTTTAAGCATTCTATACTAGAAGTTTTTCCAGAAAGGTATTGGTACTTGCTAGCCCAGTTGAAGTTCATCCTTTTATCTGTTCAGTCTTAATTCATAGTTTTAATTAACATATATATTTACAAGCCTATTGAAAACTTTCTATTTGATCACTATAAAGCACATACAATAAGGGTACTGAGACAAACACATGCAAAGTAAACTTCAAACACACATGCAATATCAAAAGTTCAAGACTGAACTCTTCTACACACAATAAAAAAAATCACATTGACACATTAGCTGCAAAGCAACAGATGTGGGCTGACTCACCATTCATCAGTGTTGAGTCATCCCCCGAAGGTTTTCCTTTGCAACCACCAACTTTCTCGTTGGCTCGGCTGAGGCCAATCGAATGAATTGAATGTCTAGAAGCTTAAGAATCCCGCCACCTGTTTGTATCTTGAAATAATCTGCTGAGTTTCAGGTAAGTGCAAAACACACACAGAAAGCTGACAGTACATGTATCTAAATTATACATAGCTAAGCCACATGTGTGCACAATATTTTAAAACTAAACTGTCCGTGAACAATCACTATTTTGAGAATTCCTCAAGTTATTTCTGATGTTCAGCCACACTACCGGGAAAACTTCCAATCATACAAACTTTGTTTTTCAAATTAATATGTTTGGAACAACATCCACTGCTCTACATCAACACTATAATATTGGACTGTACTTGTAATATGTTGAAATAACAATGAAATGTTGCCAAAATAACAAAACAGAAAAATATGCTGTGAACAAAAACAGTTGATCTAAGAGTCAGAAAATTTATTATTTTTGTACTCATAATTTGTTACTGGAAAAAATTAATTGGAATCTAAGTTCATCGACACCCATCTATTCAATTTTACTGTATTTTCTTCAGCACTCTCTTATATTTTCACTAAAATAATATATTTAAAATGGATAAAGATAATATGAATTTCATATACTGTAATTTTGTGTATGACTGTATTAAATGACTGACAAATAAGTACTGCAACAAAACTGTCTTGTATATGTGTCATGAAGAAACAAATTTATGCAAATTGCAGAGTGCTGTGTTATATTTATTTATTAACAATTTTCTGCACGCAGACTGCAAGAATTTTGACATTAAAAGCATGCACACACACAAAATTAACTAATACCCACATCTCTGTTTTCAAATACTGATATTCTAGGGTAATTTCAGCTGCATAAAAACTGAACAGAAAAACAGACTTTTACACAAACAGTGTATCATGCTGAGAATGACTGTAATACTTTAAAACCACAGAAATAAACCTATAGGGTTTGGAGAATTTCAAAGCAGGTGTAAACATATCAAGTCATATGAAACTTTTTAATTCCTGTCTTACTATATTATCGTGAGAATATTGTAACAGGTTTCTTAAATTCATTCACTGAATGTTGGACTGAAATTTTCTTGAGGTATCAAATTACTACACTTAGATATATAATTGAATCTCAATTCATCCACTGACTCAAATACAGGCAACATACACAAGTCACATAGTGTAGAGAAAATGAGGTAAAAACTTGCAATATTTAAGCAGTAGTTAGTAATACAGGAATAAACTTTAGAGTTATGTACTACTGCTTATAATCCAATAATAATGAGAAACAACATCACATTGTTCCCACAAGACAATTGCCGCCACATGCAAACAACCATGAATGACTGCAGTTGCAACATTCAAAATCTGCATTATGAAATTAAATTTGTGATAATCATTTTCAATATGCTACAAAATTTGTTACCAATGTTACTAATTTTTATTATGATATATACAATTTTCTCAACACCTATTTTTGACTGAAGTTGGACATGTTCAGTTTTGAAAATATGCACCACATTTTATTTGAATTCCCCTTTCAACAAGCTGTACACACATGTATTCCACATAAAGGTTAAAACACCAGTTATCAAAAGTTGGAGATTTGACAGAGTGGGCTAGTGGGCTAGCAAGTACATACCTGGATGGACACAGTCTCCCAACTCATGGATCCATATTCAGCCACAAGAAATGAACTATAGAGTAAGAAATTTTTCAAAGTATTGTAAGCACATTTGCATCATGAAAAAGACCCAACGTTTTGGACAAAACCTACTAACAATTAAGACACATTTACATTCATCAAGTGTGTGACATGCTAAAACTCCAAATTGTTTTCCGTTAAATGGACAATTTTATAAACAATTTGTAAAACAAATTCTATAGTTCTGACTTCTTTTAAATATGATTAGTATATAAAAGTATGAGTTATAATTTTTTAAATGTCCCTCTGTAATAATGTAGATCAAACCAGAATTATACTTGCATTAAACATGAGTATAATAGTGTACTCCAGATGAGAGTACATAAATATTTGCCAAACCGATTCCCAATAAATTTGCCATAAAAAGCTGATATTAGTGTTCACTTACTAAATGCAAACGCCTGTTTCTGTAAATACAAAGCCACAAAAGTAACCTCATTATAAATATAAGACTGCTTAGGTGTCAAAAATTACTTCTGTTTGTACTTAGTCAAATTTTTACCATATCAAAGTATGTTTCAAACAAAAAGTGTAAATGACAAAGAGATCTATATTTTTGTGATTCACAAAATTTTTTGCATGGTGATCCACTTTGATTAACAAAAGACCAATTGTGCCTTCACATAGCACGTGAATATTAATACACTGATATGAAGTCACATAAATTTCTATATATAATCTTAGTATAGATCACAATACCACATTTAAACAAAATCATCTAATGAATTCTTTCTTAGGCATTAAATTTATGCACTCTGTGCAGTGAAGGTATAAAAATGGAACAGTTCGTGTACACCTGAAAGACAATTTCCTTTCATATCATAAAGATACACAGCTTCCATGATCATGAAAAAAATCCTTTGGCCACTTGAAGTGGGTAGTTGTAATCTCAAATTTAATATCAAAATATTATCCCTATGTCTAAGCACCAACTTTTATCTGGTTATTGAAACATACTGATTGTTAAAGTTTTGTGAGGGTTTAGTTTCCTCAGTTTCATAAAAACCTATGATGAGTGTGAGGCTGAGGTGATGTGCAGAAGTCATTCATGCTGTGTACATAAGGTTGCAAATGGGGACCAACAGGGATACACATCATTTACCTAATACAGTTCTACAGGATTCTGATGAAGGCATATCACATTTGGAGTCATTCATCCTTGGACTTCATCCACCATCCCACATTTAAAACAAAAATTTGAACAAGTGACTGTTAACAATGTCCAGACAATGAATGATTCCAAACTATCCACTCCGTTTCAGAAATATTTTTAGAGAAATTGTTTCCAGTGTTAAACTAATTCTAAAAAATGATGACAATAATAACACTGACGATGAGATGACAATGACAATGATTACAAAACAAAAACAACCTGAATTCTAAACATTCCCATTATAATGTGTGTTCCTCACTTTCCAAGCTGTTCAACTGACTCCTGAGCAACTACTCAACTGTTGAAAACCATTTCCATTCCTGGATGACATTAGAGTGTAAAAAAATCACTGGTTCTAATAAAAAGATTTTGTGTTTTCCCCTCATTTCAAGAAACTAAATGGAAAAACATATATTTCAACTGAATATATGGTTGTTCATTTTACATACTTTACACATTAAGTAAGAAACTGGTGTTTACCTAAATGGTATTTGTTTTATTGATATTCAGGCAGCACCTCTCAACAAATAAATTTCACTTTACAAACCCAAAACAAAATCATATTCATAACTGATTAATATTTCTGTATCAATTATTACAACCATAAAACCCCAAGAAAACTTATGCAGATAAATTAATGATACAAAAACTGTGGAAAATGATTAAATATTTTGGGTCAAATAAATATGCCACAGAATCAAGTAAAATCCTTTGAGGGATCATTTGTTCATTGAAGTGACTTTGTATTGTATTAATTACCATTTAATTTGTACACAATATGAAGAACTTCAAACTTCTTGTTTGCCAGTGTGTAATTGTAATCCGAATTTCAGTTCATATGGTCATTTTCCTATATACGATGCAATTAAGTAGCTTTTGGACTGACAGCAAATTCAGACTACTGCTGTTAGGACAAAATTCTACCACTAGGTGTTGACAGGGTAGTGTCTGTTGAGTCCTGCTTAAAATAAGGATGTAGTATGTGTGATTGTGGAGTAATGTCTTTTTAAATACAAGTGTGTGCTGCTACATTTGTGATTTTGGCATACCTAGAAAACAGCAGACTTGAAAGAACAGAAATTTCTCAACAGATTTGAAATTATACTGGAATGAAAAGCAGGGGAAGCTTCTGAGTTATTTCAAGCAGCTTTTGGAGTGCAGACAATTGGAATAGCACAAGCTTTTGAATGGTTTTTCAAGTTCAAAAGTTATGTGATGTCAGTTCAAGATGCTTAACGCAGGAGAAGTCCATCAGTGAGCAACAATGATGAAAATGTTGAACAATTGAAGGAACTTGTCCTCCAAAACAGAAGAATCACTATCCCTCAAGTTGCTAACATGGTGCACATGCCATTTGGGTCAGTTGAGCAGATCTGGAAAGAGAATCTGAAAATGCATCATATTGCTGCCAAATCTGTGCCAAAACCTGCTGGCTGGTTGTGTCTGTCTGTAAATTTTTGGCTAAAAAGAAAATTACCATCGTTTCACACCCTCTGTACTCATCAGACTTACAGCCATGTGACTTATTTATTTTCCTACAATACAAGATAACATTACAGTAAGGCGATTTAATGATATAACTATGACTGAGGCAGAATGACATGAAGTACCTGCTAAGTTGCCAACAATTCACTTCGGAAAATGCTTAAAATCGTGGCATGATTGCTGAGCACACTTTCTACCATTCCAAGGAGACTATATGGATGAGGACAATGTTGATGAAAAGGCAAATGTTGTTATGGAGAAATAAATTCTGCCTGGCAACTATCTGATTATACCACATACAATACTGGAAAAACTGTACCTGGCTTTCAAGAAGTCAGCATTATCAGTAATTTGGTAATGTGAGGAACTCAAATTAAGAGAAGCTATCATTTTAACAGAATATTGTGGTGCAACTAAAGTCATGTTGTACGTATTCTCATCTGTCAGGGTACAGTTATTAAAATAAAAATGGCCAGTTTGTAAGAACACTTTGTAGCCATATTCTCCATTTCTTATGCAATTATAGTTATCATAGCGGTATATGGATTTCTATATTTTTTTACTTCATTGCCTCAGATAACTGGTTAATATTTCCTGGCTACCAAAGAAATACACAAATCTGCATTTCTGGAATTGCAAAATATCTTGTATAAGCCTTCAACAACTATGTCTGCAAAAGACCCAGTTACAGTAACACATTTTGACACTGCCAATTTCTTGGAAGGCTTCAAAATTTTAAACACCAAGAAACATCTGTGCAGTGATAAAATAAGCAGCTGGCTTGTTTAATTCTGACAAGAATGATTTTACAATCGTGCTCATATTTTTGGACAATTATTTATGGCAACTCAGCATGTCTTGTTAATTTAATGTTTCTGCAATTGAATTAGTTATTCAGGCACCAGGAGATATTTCCCAGTCTCTTGGGGTTAAGATAAAGTTTTATGGTTGTAGCTCCATTCACATTAAATGGGTTGCCATGCTTATTAAAACAGTTCACAGTCTTTATTATACTGTTCTTAACTTCATTATACAATACTGTTCTATTTGTGTATAGAATGGTAAAAGATATGTCTTCTCACAAATAACCACAGACACAAATGAAGAAAACAAAACAACTTTGAGACAGGATAGTTTATATGCAGAGGGATAAAACAGAAAAGGGCATTCATTCACAGAAGAACAACAGACTTAAATCTGTCTAAACAGCTATGTCAGTCTTAGAAGAATCAGACAGCAATGGAAGAACTCTCCATGTTTCCTACATGCTAACCATATCCAGTTGGTCAAAATGCAGCAAATGATTGGAAACAAGTGTTTCCAAGGCCTGAAATTGTAGAATGATCAAAGAATCACACTGGAGGAAGAGACTGAATTATTAGCATCTAAGCATTGTTCCCACATTCAAACCTGGTTTCCTACCCTCCTGGAACTAATGACACAACTAGCAATTAAATATGAACCAACTTATTTAATACGTATAAAATGTACAGTACCTACTGAAACTCCTTCGGCAAGACTATGGAAACATTAAGTTCCAGGATAAAATAAACACAACACAAAAAGTTAAATTCAAAATCTCATTTGATATATTTTCTGATGTCTCAGAAACTGAAAGAATGTTTATAAAAAATAATGTAAGCCTTCAAAGTAAAATAGTAGGGCTAATTTTTATCTAATTATTAAAAGGCAGTAACATAAAACTGTATCAAAATCTGCTAATTTAAAAGTGTCTGCTAAAAAGTGAAAGTAATTAATGCCTTTTGTTATTTTAAAACACATTTCACGACAGACGATCTGGGGACATACTGGCACATATCCCTACTTCTCAGCACATTAAGCTGACACATGTAATCTAATGCAGGAACTAGTGCTATAAGGCAAGAAGATCATCTGAAGATTATATGAAAACTTGATTACTATATTACAGAAAACATAACGTGTGTCTGTTACAAAGATCAATTAATAAATGCTGTTTAGAGAAACAATACCTCCATATTCTGAGAATAATACTAAGTCCATATACAAACAACACACATATTTATTTTTTTTATGGTTAAAGCATGGGAATTGGGTGAGCATAGTTAATATAATGATTAGGCAACACATTGGATGATATAGGATTTGACTCCCAGCAGGAGCAATATCCAGACTGGCTTTGGAGCTCACCCATTCTCATATTCAAAGGGTACTTGGGACTCTTTCACCGTGGGTAAATGGCAGGAGGTTGAGGTTGATCACTCACCTCCATCTAATGTTGAGGTTAAGAATGCGTGGAGTTATAATACGACTCTTTCCACTCCTCTTACATGCTTTCACATCATGTACAGGGAGAAAATTTACCTCTCCTTAAAAGCATGTTGTATGCCTACAAATAGTCTTTTGCCAGTGTCCAATGTTTGCATATTAAGCATCCATATATAAAGTATTTCAAGAGGCCAGATCCATCTTCCAGCACAAGCAAAGGATAGTTGCAGTGACTTATTACTGGTACTTTTTCAATATATAAGCAGGTAATTTACATACTAGGCCCTCAAAATACATGTCCATTTCCTTGTACCCAAACATGGCAAAGCTAAAGAGTCTGAACTGCCTCTTATACACATTTCTATACCAGCAGTTTATGTTTCCTAAACAAAATTTCCCATGATGAGAAACTGTTTTCACAAATTCTTTTCAATAAAGGAGAATTCATGGTTTGAATATGGGACAATGCCTGTGTTCCATCTAATGCACTGGAATACAATGTGTCTGGCATACACAAGTTTGTATTAATACAGGCCTGTCACACCCCAACTAGCCAGTGGTAAACATTGCTTCAGCACCACCACCTTAAACTATAATGTGGGCCTCAATTTCCAAACAGTAATTAATAGAAGGAAAATTAAAAAGATGCCATATAACACTGAGTAAAATACAATGATCATAGAAGAATTACACTACAAACTCTCCCTACAACACAAGACAGCCTTAAAGTTAATAGTAAGTTTTAAGATTTATTTAGATTTTGTACTATATATTTTGTATATTTTCATATTGTAAGAAAATTGTGACTGTCAAAAAGGGGCCCCTTACATTTTATTTCACTGTATCTTCCTTTAGATGATTTTTGTATTGACATGACTGATGATGGTCTGAGAAAGGCCAAAACATGTAGCATACGTGTAAGACAAAATTAAAATAAACTTATGTTGTGTTTAAGTGGGTAGGTATTGTTCACTGCATGTCTATATCTGATCTAGAGGCCTTGATTACATAACCAGATGAAGAAACTGCATAACAGGTTGTGACACTTTGGGAAACTAAAAAGACCACATTCCTACATGTAGATGTATAGGTCTGCATATCTGCTAACGATATTACTGCTGTTGTTTATTTAATTTTTGTGAGAAATTTATTAACTAAGTAAAAGTTTTCCATATATTAAATGTTTCAGATAGACTTTCAATGCTCTGCACCATAGTCACATTTGTAATCCTTGACTTACAAACGACAGTTCACACACAATGTGTACAAACTTTAATGATCTATCCACCTACCAAATTTTGTGTGCTTAGTTCCACCGGTTCATTAGTTATTGCCATCAGACCAAAAGCAATAGAAAGTGTATGCATAACGGTCATGGTGTTATTTCACTGGTACAGAACTATTATCTTAATAAATATGCACACTTCTCCAAGACTTATCAATATATATAATTTTAGAGCCCTAAAGTATGTGGCACTAGTGAGGGTCCTGGATCACAGACTCATATGCCTGCCATATTACAAATGCATTTTGTAGGCAATTAATTTATGGCTTTGTGGTGTTCTCCACTGGAATCAAGTTCATCCCATGTTTCATGAAAATCAATTGATGGTTTCACAATTTAAACAGAGGGGAGCCCCCCCCCCCTCACACACACACACACACACACACACACACCAGACAGAATAGTGATTTAAAGTCTACTTTTATCCTTGTTTAAGGAGGAAAATAAGCTGAAAATATTACAGTGTAGGACATAATTAACGGTAAATTTATTCCTTTCTAGTAGCAGAAATCAAAGCTTCATTACAGCCAACACAAAATCCCAACATTAACATTATCATGAGCAAGTTTCATTAACTTCATATTCTCACAACCTCCTCCCTATGACTCATTTGAATTCTACTTCCTAGCTCTTCTATAACTACCAAAAGTAATTAAATAAATAACTAAATAAATTACTAATGACTCCATTCAGCAGAATATACCACGCAAACCAAACTGATGCTAACAGGTTGAAGACGTATCAATAACAAGTGCAAAAAAAATGAACACCATTTCCATACTCTGCGGGAAAATAACACATACCCATAAAAATTTTGAAGTTGCATTTCTTTGAAAGTTTGTTGAAAAGGTCTACCATATATGTTGCAGCAAGGTTCATGTGCGTTTAGAGGTGCATCAGCATTGGTGGCTATATGCATGCATTATGTTCATACATAGTGATATATTACAAAGTGTAGGAGGGCCACAGGAAGGTGTCATGGGACATGCAAACTGTAGGATGCACATTTGACAGGCCTGTATTAATATAAGTTTTATGTACCCTTGGAATTCTTGTTTTCATATTCTTCATTAATATAAAGTCTATAATTTAAAAATATTATCTTCAGAAATTTACCTTCAGAATTATTTACAACAAATGAAAGTAAGAGAAAAATTTTAAATTTAATTCAGTCATTTGTGCAGAATTGGTCTAATTCTCCTAAGAAGTGAAACTGAGCCACAAATTTCACCTTCAGAAAACAAAGGTGAATGACATGAGGTACAATCTTGCCCCAGCACAACACAACAATTAAAAGTTGATCAGTAGAAACCAATACCTATATATTACATCACAATTAACTCCATTATAACCACAGAATACTTCAGGAACATTGGAAAATCGACACAAAGTATAACTCCATCCACTCAATATCTCTCCATCTAGTTGTAAACACTGTGTAACCCTTTCACACTATTAAGAAATTCCACACATGTTCATGCACACACCATCAAACATACACTTATACACACACACATACACACCAATCAGTTTACAACCGTAAACACGAACGATTATCAATAATATGCAGTCTTTTACACTGCAAATAATTTCAGTTACTATGCATTCACACCTACACTCACACATCATGATAATGGTAAAGCACAACCAAGAGTGTCTAATGCTGTGATAAATATGTTAGGCTCTAACAGATAACAGTAATACTGACTGTAAAATTGGTACATGTTGGCTGATACACTGCAGTACATACTGTGAATATGGTTCGTATTTATGTCTTCATCAGTCTCTGATTAGCACTTTTTTTTTTTTTTTTGGCAAAACAATTTTTTATTTTCACTTGAATTATATTTTTTTTTATTTAATATGCACAAAATTTTATTTTATGTTTAATTCATACCCAACTAACCA
>Ga0123355_10016175_pt1 | contig 11744 bp, 10 predicted proteins | sample TergutEmb28metaG_3_FD_89872 | JGI IMG/M metagenome (GOLD analysis project Ga0123355, IMG submission 89872) | Embiratermes neotenicus P1 segment gut microbial communities from Petit-Saut dam, French Guiana - Emb289 P1 | ecosystem: Host-associated > Arthropoda: Insects > Digestive system > Gut ...
CTCTTGCGCTTGTTTTACAATACGCATAACATCGTCGTACTCGCCTTCAATTACTGTTTCAAAAGGAGTAACTTTGTATTTCAAACCTGAATCGGCGATTACTCGTATCGCTTCATCCACAACAGAATATGGGTGTTTCGCCGTAGAACTCGGAAGTATTTGCAAAGCAATATTTACTGCTTGTTTCATCTGCTAAATTTTTTACGGAATTGCAAAATTACATAATTATTTCCAAACATGTAGTTTTGCAATTTGTGAATTATAAAAATCGATACGAAAAACCGACAGTAAGCATCTGTCTCATTTGAATTCTGGCTGTTTCATCTTCCGCTAAAATAACGGTGTTGTCGAAACGCGGATTGAGCATCAAGCGAGTAGAAAAGAAGCGATTAATAGCTAATTCGGCTGTAATTTCCCAGTCAATTTCAACCCTTTCGTAATTTGTAAAAAAATTGAAACGACTTCTTATTGTCAGTTCGCGAATGGGGCGATAATCTGTCAAATCAACAATCAAACGGCTACCAAATTCACTTAATTGGTTTTCGCCTGCCGGAATACCGAAATCATTCGGATTGATAAAAAAACCATCGGAAGTTGGCTCGCCAAGCGTCAAGTAAATATATCGAAACGAAACGGGAGAAAACGTAACTGCCAGATTATTGCGTCTGTAATTCATACCAAGACCGGCATCGAAACGAATGGGTGTAAGAAATCTTACTCTCATTTCCTGACCGTTTATTGCTTTCGGATTGTTAAAAAAATGTGTTCGAAACTCCATAGAAGCGTTGTAAGAAAAATCGCCGGTTGCTCTCACGTTAAAGTTGCTGATTACTCTCAACAAATCGTCGTTCGGTGTAGCTCTACGCAATGAGTCGCCATCAACAGTGTTGAAACCCATGCGCCATTCCAAGTCATTTTCCCACCTCACTCCACTTCGGTTGTCATAGTTAAAACGCGCCGACATTACACCTAAAAGAGCAAAAAAATCATTTCCGCCGAGATGCCAATTGTCCGAAAAAGATGTTTGTGAAAATTGCAGCAAACCACTTGCACGGTTTTGCCAATGGCTCATTTGTCTTCGCTGCACGGCAATTCGATTTGTTGTAATAACCGGCGCAAAAAAACTTTCATCTAACAACAGCTGTTCCATCGGAACCGATTCAATCAGTTGTTGCTGAGGTATCCAATCTACATTAACCAATTGGTCAATCGTTGTTCTGTAAAGTCGAGGTGCAGTTCGAGTGATATGGTTGCGCACATCATTGCGAAATTGGGCTAAAATTTCGATAGGATGTTGAATTTCAATTGGGTCGAAAGGCTGATTTAAAGTTCTCGGCTGTTTTCCATCAAACAAAAGATTTGTATCACTTTCTCTCCAATCGATATCAATATCTCGTCCCATGAAAACCAAATCGAGAAAAAGAGGATTGTGCATAAATTTCAGCAAATCTAACACAATCGGCTCAAAAGGTTTGATTTCTACCTGCACAGGCAAAGTTTCGACAGATATTTCAACAAGTTCAATATCATCAAAAGCAACTTTTTCCAAAATAAACGCATCATCGAAATACGTTGTATCGACAACAGCATTATTTTCTCCCTCCGCAAACAAAGGAAAAAAACATACAAAAAAAAATGATATAGAAATGACCGTAACTTTCACCGTAATTCTGTGCAAAACAAATATTGTGCAAAATTACAAAGAAAACGTGGTGAAAAAAAATCGATGTTTGAAATTTTAAGATTTAAACAGGCTCTTAGTTCAAAAATTATTTTGGGTGCAAATTTTTGAAAAAACAAAAAATCACCAATCAATCTCTTTCAACCATCTCTCTCTCAAATAGTTATTCGTCATAATGAAGTGATTATTTCCGAAAAATCCTCGATGAACGGAAAAAGGCGATGGATGCGCCGATTGCAAAACCAAGTGACGGCTTGTATCAACAAACGCGGCTTTGCTTTGCGCGTACGCGCCCCAAAGTATGAAAACAAGATTTTCTTTTTGTTGAGCAAGCGTTTGAATAACCGCATCGGTAAATTGCTCCCAACCGCGACCTTGATGCGAACCTGCTTGATGTGCTTGAACGGTCAAAGTGGCATTCAGCAAAAGTACGCCTTGTTGCGCCCAACGCGTGAGATTTCCGCTTGCGGGCGATGGTTTTTGCAATTCACTTTCTATTTCTTTGAAAATATTGACGAGCGATGGTGGAAAACGAACGCCATCATTCACCGAAAAACACAATCCGTGCGCTTGCCCGTCGCCGTGATACGGGTCTTGCCCGAGAATGACAACTTTCACCTCGTCAAACGGACATTGGTCAAAAGCATTGAAAATCAGTTTTGCAGGCGGAAAAATTTTCTTGGCTTGATACTCGGAACGAACAAAATCCGTGAGTTCTTTGAAATACGGTTTTTCAAATTCGGGTTGTAATACTTTTTTCCAAGATTCGTCGATGCGTACATTCATAATTATTTCATTTTTAAAATTTTTATTTTTTCGGGCGAATACAATTGGCCCCTACAACTGTGCTTTCACGGCATTAACTCCTCTATCGGATTTCCGATATTCGCATTCGGAAATGGAATGCCCAAAATAACTGAAAGCGTAGGCGCAATATCGGTAATGTCGAAAACTCGGTTTATGCGCTGACTGGGAATTCGCCAGCCGTAAAAATAAACGGGAGTTTCGGTGTTTGTGCTGGTTGTTTCGCCAATCGGACTGTTGGCATTATCTACTTCGAGCCAGCCCGGAAGCAAGGAAATCACCACATCGCCGCCGCTTCGTTTGTGAAACGAATTGCGGATATTCACGGCATCGCGGTCGTGCGAAAGTGGCTGATTTAATATTTGCGAAGCAGTAAAAGCGATACGAACACCTTCAAACTCGGTCATAAAATCGGCAGTGCGCTGTTGCATTTCTTGTAAATTCAGCCGTCTTTCCTCTATCAGTCGGCGATTGAGAAAAATATTTTTTCCCGAGTAACCTTCAACCCAGCGTTCTTGTCCGTAAATTGCCATCAAATACGTGTTGAGAAGCGCAATTGCTCGGTTGGCATTGAAATACCCCGAAGGAATTTGATTGATACCAAGTTCGAGCGGCGTGTGCGTACCGGAGATATTGGAAAAAACAAAAATCAGCGTATTTTCAATCCCAACATCCCAAGTAATTCGCTCTATCAGACGTTGTATTTCGCGGTCGAGGCGGAGATACATATCCTCTTTTTCCATCGACTTAACGCTCGAAAACATTTCGTTCGGCGTGCGCACCGTGTATTGAAGCATCAGCATATCGGTCTGTAAGCCTCGTCCGAGCCGTTCCTCTCTTATCAGCCTCATTGCCAATTCGGTAACAAGCGTATTTGCGGCAGGCGTATTTCTCAAAATGGTTTGCGATGCGCTTCTTTCGCGTCTGTTTGTTGGTCGATGGTCGAAACCTCTGTTTGTTCCTGCAAAATTCCAAACGTACGAATTGGGCGCAAAAAGTGGTTGCCAGCGCGTATCGGCAATGTTGGCAAAAGTTCGGTCGATGTTCATTCGGTCGGCGTGACGCGACAGTCCTTCGGAATAATAACCTGTTGTAACCCAGCGTATAAACACATCGTCAATCCACGCCACGCTTCGCGCCGTGTGTCCGCCCATCATAATGGCAACTTCCGGTTCGATGGCTACAACGTGTGTGCGCGACCTGCCGGCATTGGAAAGCACAAGTTCATCAACAATGGTGCTTGCAAGTAAATTGTGTGCCGAAAATGTGTGCGTTGTGCCGATGCCGACTTGATTTGGGTCGTGCAAAATGGATTCCTCGCGACCTGTTCGGCGGTTGAAAAATCGGTTTCCGGCAACTCCGTGATATTTCGGCGTTGTGCCTGTCATCACGGTAGCAACATCCGAAGCATTTCCTGCCGAAACAATGTTGTAACGAACGTGATTGAGCGTTGTGCCGTCTTCGATAATCGTTCTCATACTTCTCGTCGTTCCCAAATGATGCCAAAGTTCGTTGACGTGCTTTTGCTGTAAACCGTCAATCATAATGCCGACAACCAATCGTGGTTTTTCGCGCGTTGGTTGAGCGAGTGCGGAAAGGGAAATGAGAATGAAAAGAAACCCGCAAACTATTTTTGAAATCGAATGTTTAGTCATATTTTAAATGCAAATTGTGTGAAATTATAACGCAATTTTTGGGTAGAAATTTCATTTTTCACTCCAACAAATCGGGTCTTAGTAATTTTGTTCGTTCGATAGATTGTGCGTGAAGCCATTCCTCGATTTTGGCTTGATGTCCCGAAAGCAGAATTTCGGGAACTTTCCAGCCGTTGTAATCTGCCGGTCGTGTGTAAACAGGCGGTGCGAGCAAATTATCTTGAAACGAATCGGAAAGCGCGGAAGTTTCGTCGCCGATTGCGCCCGGAAGCAAACGCACGATTGCATCGGTCATAATTGCGGCAGGAAGTTCACCGCCGGTAAGCACAAAATCGCCGATTGAAATTTCGCACGTAATCAAATGTTCGCGAATGCGATGGTCAATTCCCTTGTAATGTCCGCAGAGAATTATCAGGTTTTCGCACAGCGAAAAACGATTTGCCAACGGCTGATTAAATCGCTCGCCGTCGGGCGAAGTATAAATGATTTCATCATACGTTCGTTCGCTTTTTAGTTTTGAAATTACGCGCTCAATCGGCTCAATCTGCAAAACCATTCCTGCGCCAAACCCGAAAGCATAATCATCAATTTGCCGATATTTGTTCGTTGCATAATCGCGCAGATTATGTATCTGAATATCAACCAATCCTTTGTCTTTGGCTCGTTTCACAATGGAGTGATTGAGCGGGCTTTCCAGTAATTCGGGAACGGCGGAGATTATATCGATGCGCATAAGTTGTTTAAAATTTTGAAACACAATAGACACACTAGTTTTTTTGAAAACATTAGAAGCTAAATAATACCGTTGGTATTATTTAAAGTTCACAGTAGCAACTTTTTGAGAGTTAGCTCTTGTGTCTATTGTGTTTCAAAACTCAAATAACATCTAATATCCATTGGGTAGATTTCTGTATTTTTCTGTTACAAATGTTTTTTGACCGTAACTCATTATATTGGTTGAATTAAAATTGATAATTATCCCTTTTGATAAATCCAACAATCTTAAATAAGTAAGAATTTGTGCTTCGTGTATCGGTAAAATTTTCTCAACTGCTTTCAACTCAACAACAACCGTTTTTTCTACAATTACATCTAATCTCAAATCACTATCTAGTTTATTGCCTTTATAAATTAACGGGATATTTATTTGATTTTCAACCTTAAATCCTCGTGATTGCAATTCAAAAATAAAACATTTCTCGTAAATGCTTTCTAACAATCCTGCACCTAACGTTTTGTGAACTTCAATCGCACAGTTTAAAATTTCGTAACACAGTTGGTTTATTTGGTTTTTGGTTGAGTACATCGTTTTTTTGCTTTTGTATTTTATTTTTTGAAACGCGAAAGACACAGTAATTTTTTTATTAAAGGCTTTTGTGTCCTTTAAAAACAGCTTTTGCTGTTTTTAAAATCTGAAAAATTTCGAAAACTCTATTGTGTCTATTGTGTTTTATTTATTTTAAAAACTTTCCTAAATCAAAACCAACGAATATATCACACCCAAAACTCCTATTCCGGCAAGAATAAACACCGGTATTTTCGGCATTTCTCCGTTTCTACTCATTGTTTTGCCGAAGAGGAAAAACACAAACGGATGTACCAAAAACGGCATCGCAAAAATAAACGGAAGCAATTCGGCTACTTCTGCTCCAAACATTCCGCCTTGCGTTGCGGCAAACAAACCAAAGTGCGAAAGCGACGATGTTACACTTACGGCAACATTATTGAGCGACATTCCGAAAACACTCAACAGAATAAAACCGCTGAATATTGCCGTCAGCTGCCAGCCGAGCGAAAATTTCATCAGTCCGAAAATTTCTTTATTATCATCGCCATTGGCTTTTCTGAGCGTTTTGAGCGACCAAACCGTCAACGCAATACCAGTCACAAAAACAATCAAAGCTGAAATCATTGTCAAATATCCTCGCGCCGCGCTCACGGCTAATATCGAAAACACGAAAATGTGTGCCGTAAAAGGAACATTAATCATTATCGGGGCGCGAGCTGCCGCCGTTTTGCCCAAGTCGCCGGCTGTACACGCGCCTGTCAAACCTGCGTGCGACAATCCGCCCGCAAGTCCGGGTGCAAGATTGCGTACATTGTAAGTTTTTGCAAAAATCATCATCAAAGCAATTCCGCCAAACATCCACAGTATTTGCCCGAAAAAACCGAAAGCTAAAACGGAATTCATTCCCGAAATAGTAAATGCTTCGGACATTCGCGAACCGCCAACTATAAAATTTCCGGCAAGCACAACAGGCAATCCAGCAAATAACAATGATTTGATAGTCGGACCAAAATTCCATTTGTAAAACACCGCTCCCAAAGTACAAGTCATCAACATCGCAAAAAATATTTGAGGCAATCCGATAATCGGTCTAATCCATTCGGCAATGTGAAAAGACAGCGTTAGAACGATGATAATAATTCCCATTTCTACGATGCCTTTTCTTATGTAAAGTTTTTTGTCTTTAAATTTCGCTTTATAATCGATAAGAATGACAGCGCAAACCAAACCGATATAAGCGTACAAAGGATAATATTTCATCAAACCGCCATCTTCCGCACCAACAATGATTTTATAAGCGGCTTCGATACCAACAAGCAAGAAAAACGTACGAGCGATGTAAACAAACTGCGTTCGGCTTGTTCCGACACAAACTTCTTCTTCAGAAGGAATTACAAAATCATCAGCATTTATTTTTATTTTGTTAAATACCTTCCGAAGTTCTTGTCCGCCAACAAAAAAAGAGGCTACCAGCGGAATAATCGTTGCTCTGCTCAGAATGTTTATCATCTGAAAATCGGGCAATCCCGGCACAGAAACATTGCCGTAAACCAAAATATAACCCATCACCAAACCAAAAATAACAACAAGCAATATCGGTGAATATCGCGTGCCGGCAACAACCGTTCGGGCAATCAAAACCAAAGGAACAAGCAGAAATATCGACAACCAAAACTGGTTAAAAATCTGCATTTTAGAAACTTGCATTAAAATTTCTTCCATAATTTTTTCTGTTTTAAGTTTTTTAGCATACAAATATAAGGCGTTTTTTTCAAACTAAAAAAACTGCCGAAAAACTTTTCATTTTTCGGCAGTTTTTGATTCATCAGTTATTCAGCTTCCTCCTCACAAGGCTTCCCTATCTCAAAATCGGCATGTAAAGTTTTATCACTCCAATATAGCTTTAATGGATTCTTTCAATTCGCGCCCATCAGACAAACCAACTACAACGGTAAATTCATATTCGCCGGGGTCAATATCTATCGTTCTCATAACACACGTTATCATTCTCAATTCTCCTCCTCCTTCTTGATGTGTCCGATTTAGATAAAAGAAAAAACTCAACGGTTCGTAAAAAGGAATATGAGATGGAAAATTAAAATAACGATATGCCACTCTAAAAAAAGAAGTAATATCAGAGCCGGCAGGATACATTTTGTTCATATCTTTGTCTGAAAAAATCTTGATAGAAATAACAGTGTCTTGTAAAAGAGCAGGCGCAGGAGTACAAGCGTATGCAGACTGTACGAAAAAAGAATTTGATGGCTGACCTGCTGATGCAAACCAACTATTCATATTGAAAAATATTCTGAAACCGAAGTCATCGCGGAAATCTCTCGGATTTTCAAATGTACCGATTATTTCGGTCAAGTAATCCTTTCCAACTTGTTGCAGTTCAATTGATTCGTAACTTGTCTTGGTAGGACCGTCAAAACGGCACATGCAACTCTGAATAAGACCAAGTGTAAAAAACAGTAATAATACTGCGAAAATTTTAAAACATCTCATAACAAAAAATTATATAGTTATCAAAAAATGTCGTGGGTAGAATGATTGATTTTTGGTTATTCATCATTTCAACCCACGACCATTTTTATTTATTCCTCTTCCTCACAAGGCTTCCCTGTCTCAAAATCAGCATTCGTAAAAGTATAGGTATGTCTTACACGCCTATCTCTTCTGCTGGATACCTCATTCTCATAATTAGAAGCCAAAGCAAAACCAGAGTTCTCAAATAAGAAACATTCCGTACCATTTACAAGAATGAAAATTTTATTTTCGCGATAGTCATCCAGTAAAAATGTTAATAGAATTCCTTGATGTAAATTCGGATTTATTTCTTTCCCACCAGAACTTAGCATAGTAAAAACTTTGCTTTTCGAGTTAGGGAGAAGTTTTATTGTTCTTTTCTCTGTGCTAACATGCACACCATCTATCATATGAGGCCAAATATAGAACTCGATAGTACGGTCGGTTTCGTTTATGAAAACAAATTCATCTGTGTGAAGATAGCTGACAAAACAACCATTACCTATTATGCCAATGGTCAAACAAAGCGTCCAAATGTATTTTCGTGCCATTGTTATATCTGTTTTAATGTTAAAAACATATTTGGGCAAAGCAAAAAACTCTGCCCAAATATTTACTATTCCTCTTTCTCACAAGGCTTCCCTGTCTCAAAATCAGCATTCGTAAAAGTATAGGTATGTCTTACACGCCTATCTCTTCTGCTGGATACCTCACTCTCATAATTAGAAGCCAAAGCAAAGCCGGAGTTTTCAAATAAAAAACATTCCGTTCCATCTACAAGAATGGAGATTCTATCTTCAACATAGTGTGTCCGTAAAAACATTAGTAATGTCCCTTGAGACAAAACCGGATTTACTTCTGGACCACTGGGAGTTTGGATAGCAAAAACTCTGCTTTTCGAATTAGGAAGCATTTTTATTGTTTTTCTCTCTAAACTACTAACCCACACACCATCTACCATATGGGGCCAAATATAAAACTCGATAGCATGGTCTGTTTCGTTTATGAAAAGAAATTCGTCTCTGAGAGTATAGCTGACAAGACAGCTGTTACCTATTGCTCCAATAATCAAACAGAGCGTCCAAATGTATACTCGTTGCATTATTATATCTCCTTTTAATATTATCTCTCCATTGATTCCATGTTACTACTCCAATAAGAGCATCTTCTATTTGCCGTATCGTATAACCCTCAACTCTATCGTGAGGGTAACGCGCTCCATTCGGATTGTTGTCATTGCTTCTAGTATCAATCATATCCATAACAACATGTGTGCGTCTGTTGCTTGGGCTACTATGCCCTTCATATCCGGAATATACCATCCGTGTAAGTTCCCACGCAACGCCATTTGCCCAGCTTTCTCTTACGTGGTCGGACGTAATAAGAAAATTAACAGTACCTACCATTCTCCAGTGCGAGGCATGGGTTAATTCGTGAATGACGTTGGCATAAGTAAGCATATTATGAAACCGATAGTTATTCCAAACTTTAATCTGATTCGGAAGCACAGGTGAAAATCTACCACTTCTATCAGGATTTCCTCTATCCACTGCTGCAATTCTCATTGGGCGGAATGGATCGCCCGGCGGTCTTCTCAACCCTCTTATATCACCATAATAATAATGGAAAGCAGCGCGATGTATAGTGGCATAAAAATTTTGCAATCGGCTGACTTCTGTTGCATCATTAACTATATTCAAATACCATGCTTCTCTTTGTTTGGGTCCCTTATGCTGTGCTTGAAATATGGTGCCGGCTCTAATGGAGAAATGAGGTGTCGACCATTGAATGCTGTATCTTGCGCTGTAAATAAACCGTCCTGCATGAAATCTTCCATCTCTATCGGTAACAGCCCGTTCGGTACGAGTAAACCGCTGAACGCGAACAGTAGCACCGACAAGAGGTCTCTGCCCAAGGTTATTGTCAAACACCGTTATCCGACCGGAAGCATGCCATCTGGTCGGTCTGAAAAATCTTGTACTCATCTGGTTGTAATCCGATTCATTGAGATTTCCAGTAAGCTTGTAAGCTTCATACATCAATAGGTCATAATAACAATCTTCTGATTCATCAGCGTTCAAGTCGGGAATAAATACATAGTACAAAAGTTCGTACTTGACATTGGGCAGTGTCTTGTATATCGGTACAACAACGTATTGCCAAGGTACAGCACCTTCAGGCAAATTAGAGTTGTGGTGGAAACAATTTTCATTCATTCCTATCTCATAATGAAGAGGAAATTCAAACAAGATGAAAGTCGAATCACTTGTCAGCAAATCCAGCTCATACTCATCTCTTGGCAAAAAGCGGATGTATTTTTTGTTTGGGTAAATTTCGGGCATATACATTCCTGTCATATCCATAAAATTTAAACGTGCTTGCCGCATGTTGTGAATAGCATAAGGGTCGTTAATCTCATCGCCCAGTATACCATTTGTTCTCATATTGAACTCAACAACAAACACAAAATCATCGTAAGATGCGAGGTCTTCGATTTTGATAGGCTCTCTACACCACCATGAGTATCCTGTTAAAGCATTGGTCTCCGGATTATAATCGCATGGTTTATAAACAACCACAAGAGAGCAAGTTTCACCCGCTTTGTGTCTGGCTCGTAAATCCTCGATATTGTGTCTTGGCATGCTAATTCGCATATCCGGAAATTCGTCAAGAAAGCAATTAAAAGAAATACTGTAGTTTAACATATTCACTATAACCCACTTGATTTCGACCTCTTCATCAATCAAATCTTTTAATCTAAAAAAATGTCTTTCGTAAAGAAGATTGTGAATTAAAAAATCTCTAGCTGTAGGATAGTGCATTGCCAGTGCCAGCGCAAATGCGAATCGGTCAAAAAGAATGTCAAGTTCGCCGGTTTGACACATTAAGTCCCAAATCACAGGTTCCATGCCATGAGGCGCAATACTTACATTAACCATACCATCCACCGAATCCAATGGGTCAAGGCAAGATGTAGTAGCAATCGCCATTAATACGGCGGCAAAAATAGCAAAAATTTTTGTTTTATTTATACTTTTCATAACTTTATTTTTAAAATTGTTTTTTTCAATGGATTTTATTTTTTCCATTGAAGATTTTGTTAAATAATTTGGTTTCTTTTCGCCTGTGTAATTCGCAACTACTTAATTACTCTTTTTTAGTTACCGCCTTTCGGTAGGGACTTTTGCCGAAAGGCTTACTTTATCTGCATAATCATATCGGTTAAATTGAATATTTAAAATTTCTGTTCTCAAATCTCAACAATCAAAAAAGCGGATTTAAATATCCGCTCTTGAGGTTGTAGGAAATTTACCTGTGTGTCAAATAAGAAAACCCGCAATGCTGCGGCATTTTCACTTATTCACGACACACTTTTAAAAACTTCCTACATTTTCAAGAGTCAGAACATAGCAAAACGCTACTTTTTATGTTTTTTTGTTTATATCATTATATTATTCATAAATTTTCATTCGCAAAAATAAAATAAGTTTTTGAAAAAACAAAAATTGTATTGAAAATTATTGAGATTTTTATCAATAACTTGTTGAAAACAGTTGAAAACCGTCCGAAAAAAACATCAAAATTTTATTTGCAAATTCGAAAACCAATCGCTTATATCAATACTTTTCAAAACACAAAAAAAATAAACTTGTTTTTTCTACTAATTTTTTAAACTCTTTTTTCGAGTTTTCAATAGCAGTTACGAAAAAAACTTTCTAACTTTGTATTTTTAAACCGAATGTTGAAAAGGTTTGTAATTATTCTGTTTTTCAGTTGATTTTGGGTA
>Ga0123355_10016176_pt1 | contig 11743 bp, 4 predicted proteins | sample TergutEmb28metaG_3_FD_89872 | JGI IMG/M metagenome (GOLD analysis project Ga0123355, IMG submission 89872) | Embiratermes neotenicus P1 segment gut microbial communities from Petit-Saut dam, French Guiana - Emb289 P1 | ecosystem: Host-associated > Arthropoda: Insects > Digestive system > Gut ...
CCTGATGATGGATATATTAATGTCCAAAACATGTTGAGCACATAAGAAGTGAAATAAAATAGCAAGTGACATCAAGTTGGTCTTTTATTCTTCAACTATCACAATGATGCACGGTCCAATAAAAAATAAGATTGTAGTGCTTGTTTTGGTATTCTGTCTGTGTCCATCCTCTGTACGTGTTGTAGCCATTTTTCCTGGTACTGTTTTATTTCCTTTACATTGTCCTGTACTCCTGTTTTTTCCCAAATACTTAAGTGTACTTTAGAATGTAATTTTGTAGGTGATGCACACTTATAACTCTGGCTGCGTTGCAGGTTCTTGCATGAGGTAGACACTGCTGGTGGAGTGAAGGGTTATAGATTCACACCACCTACAGATGTGTTTGCAGATGTGGCAAGGAACCAAGAGAATGATTGCTTCTGCCCAGCAGGGCCACCCTGTGCTCCAAATGGACTCTTTAACATCAGTCTCTGTCAGTTTGGTGTGTATATTTGTCTGCACTGTACCATAACAACAATACAACACAATGAAGTGTTGACTAAAATTTCGCATTTTGAGATTAAATATAATCTTATGTTTATTGGACCGTGCATCATCTTGATAGTTGAATAAAGAGAGATCAAATTGATGTCACTTGCTTTATTATTTCTTTACTTAATGCTCAACATGTTTCAGATGTTAACACATCCATCCTCAGGAGCTTGCGACTTATTTGTTGTGTTGTTTCATGGGTTGTATTGATCTGGTTCGATGTGTGCTGGAGTTATGCTGTGGTATGGTTGTGTTGGTGTGGTATCCATATGCAGGTTGAAGCATTAGTGCTTCAACCTGCATACGGATACCACACCAACACAACCATACCACAGCATAACACCAACACACATCGAACCAGATCAATGTAACCCATGAACTCAACACATAAGTTGCAAGCTCCTGAGGATGGATGTGTTAACATCCGAAACATGTTAAGCATTAAGTAAAGAAATAATAAATCAAGTGACATCAAGTTGGTCTCTGTTTATTCAACTATTAAATATAATGTCTGCTCAGTATTGTTTCATTCAACTCAAATTGTGACAATGAAGAATGCACCTGTCTATTTGTTTATTCTATACTCCACACTCATAACATCAGAAACAAATTATAATAGGAATGAACTTGATGTGTAGTGTTAACATTATATTTAAGAAAGTACCTATATACGAATGATCACTATGTTCTGACTCCAGCTTGTTTAACCTGATGATGGCTGACTGGATCTGAAACATGCAGTTAATTTGTTGAGTGTTTATCACTTTTTCAATACATAACCGACTGTGTTAAAAGGACATTTTATTGCAATACTTTATTGTTTAAATAACATAACAGAATGGAAGCAAGTAAAAGTAACAAACCAAAAATATAATTACATCTTGCACATCTGTCCCACAATGGGGCAACATAAAGTTTGCTTCTCAATTTTGGAGCCAGTTATTTGAAAATTTTTAAATTTATCTCAACTTAAAAGACACACCCTGCTACTCCTACTATCATGGCAGCAATGTTGATTTGATCTACCAATAGTAGATTTATATTGGCATTGGGAGCTCATCAGAACTAATTTGAGATAAAAACATGTCTAAATTTAAGTTCCTAACAGAGGTAACTATGTATTTTTGTCTAGTTTCTAATTATTTTTAGATATAATTTTAAATTGTTCCATTTGTTTCTAGACTCACCAATAATGTTGTCTTTCCCACACTTCTACCTTGCTGACCCCAAGTTTCGAGAAGCTGTGGAGGGGATCAGCCCACCTGACCCAGAGAAGCATCGTCTCTATATCGATGTTCAGCCTGTGAGTTACAAGATGGTGCCTTATGTACCAATACTGTACTGTGAACAACACTGGACTGCACAGAGATGATTGACCAATAATTCTGTTAGCTTAATGGCATTTTGTAACTTCATGCAGGTCTTCAAAATGTTACTTTGGGCTCCACAACATTAGTTTGCCATGCAAATGTTATTTATAATACCGCTGTTGTTTCATTGTCTTTGACATCTTAAAGGAACATTATATTTGTGAATTTTGAGGTTTTGACACAGGTGTGGTTGAGGATTCTGTTCTTTGGAAATGTGACTCTCTGTAACTGGGTCATATGCTGGAAGAACAGAATCCTCAATATTTTTCCTATTTTAAAACCCTGTTATTAAGCCATTTGCTGTTATCTCTATTTGTTTGCCAATCTATCAGTATAACTTCTCTTTCAGTTATGCTTTTAATTGTACAAAATTCAGTATGAATATCGTGCCAAGATACAGGAATACGAGTTTTGTCTGACAGCTATCACTAGTCACCTCCTCTCTGCTCACTTAACTTGTAAGACTTTTACATGAAATGAACAACGTGTTTATCAGACACAATGCTGGTTGTGGGATGTGTCTGTGAGCTGAAGGAAAATATTTCCAGAACTTCCTTTAAATATGCATGTAAGAAGCTAATATGGACTGCAATACATTGAACTGAAACATGTTGACCCTGACTAGGGCAAATGAGAATAGCAGTGAGCACTGCACTGTCTGTTGTCACACCAGACTGTCTGAGGGCAGTAGTGATACAAGTTTTTGCATGAAATTATGTTCCTATATAGATGCACAAAGGAGAATACAAATTTTATGTTTTGTTGACCATGCATCTCAATATAATTGTGTAAAGATAAACTAACTTGATACACAACTTATAACTTAGTATATTTTGTCAACCTCTACATGTTTTGGGCGTATCTAGGCCCATCATCAGGAGGTACAACTGTATGTATACAACAATTGGTACTTATTATTCTTTTTAGATGACTGTGTTGTCCTGGTTGGATTGTTCCTATCCAACCAGGACAACAGACAGCCAATCCAACCAGGACAACAGACAGTCATCTAAAAAGAATAATAAATACCAATTGTTGTGTACATATGGTTGTACCTCCTGATGATGGGCCTATATACGCCTGAAATGTGTAGACGTTGACAAAATATACTAAGTTATTAGTTGTGCATCAAGTTGGTTTTTCTTTACACGAGAATATAAACTCCATCACAATGAGACAGACTAGCTATTTCTATTGGATCTACCAGAGTATGATTGACCTTGCCCCCTTTCACCTGAAGATACCAACATATCCAGTGGTAGAAATGAACTGGGAAAAGTGGCCAGCACAGTAATGAAATCAGTTTAACATATCTGTACTTCTAACCAATTATGTTCACAGTGAAGCATATCTGCTTGTAATTATTTTCAGCAAATGGGTGTAGCATTGGGAGCTCGAGCAAGAATTCAGCTGAACTTGGCCGTCAGTCAGGTAGTGGACATCAAACAGGTGGCCACCTTTCCTGATATTGTATTTCCCATCATGTGGTTTGAAGATGTAAGTATTTGCTGATTTTGTAATTGCATATTTATTACACCATAAATTTCAAACTGTGATGTACCCTTTGGAAGTAGAAGTGGAGAGGGGAAAAGAAAAGAAAAGAAAAGAAAAGAAAAGAAAAAAAAAAGTTGCTAATTTTTTAGTAATTGAGTGAGTAGTACAGTCTCAGTTTGGACTCTGTTTCAACAAGTTACACTCTTGTCATCAGACCAGTTAATTTAAATGCCCTGTAGATACGGTACCATAGTATTATAGTACATTAAGATTAGCAAGGAAAATCTACATAGTTTTAACAAGTGCTGACTGCAAGGGCATGGCAGTATTATTCAACAGCTTTACAGAATTGTAAGTACAGGATACCTTGGATATTAATGCTACAGCAAATTATTTTGTTAAATATGATGCTAGACATTATCTAGAAACATAAAGATATTCAGAGATAGTGTTTATGGGCTATATTTTTCCTGAAGCATATGGAATGACATGGTTAGATGTTCTGTTCTGGCAAAATATAATTAGAACAGTATAATTTTGTAACAGTATTATTGACTTTATAGTAGGTGAGTAGATAATTTGTGAATCTATGTAACATAAACTCAGTTGTACTGACTGATTTTTCCAGCCCGTCCTTCTCTTTTCCCTTAAAAGTAATTCTCAGGTACACACCAGCCTACAAGTGCTATTTGTATAGTTTTATTAATTTAGCAGCATATCTGACCAATTAACATCAACAGTCCTTGACATGAACTCAAAATTGAGGTCTCAGTTTTATTTTAATGTAAGTGCATATAACTTACTCTTCTGCATAGGGTGTGAGCACTGTGAAGGTTGCTGCTCGAGCAGCAACCTTCACAGTGCTCACACCCTACAATGTAGCACCACAAAACCGCAACCAGCCACATCCAACACTACCAGCAAAAAAACCCATACGCAGTAACACATGGTTTTTTCTCCTGATGATGGGCATAATGATGCCCGAAACATGTCGAGTCAGTAGTCAATAATCAACATCTGGAATTGACAATAAATTGTCTATATAGTTGCATCTTGTTGGTATTCTTTCTTCACACTTTGCTCACGATGCACGGTCACAGGAACATAAAGCTACTCTTCTGCATGTTGTTCCTACAACCTGATGATTGATTACTGAGTTTCAAACTGAAACCTTTAGCTCTTATACTTGTGACTTCAAAGTAACATGTTCAATAAATATTTGTTTGACGATCCTTACCACTTTATTGTTTACACAAAGCAGCATGTGATGTCGCACATTAAGTTACCCTCCTTTCGTTGGATTGGCTACTTTCCCACACTTTTTCCCATAAGAGTCCTTTATGACTTCTTGTTCATCAGTCTGAACTACCTGTCTAGATTACTATAACTTCTGCATCTTGACCACTGTAACGGTATTTATGAGGTTCATAAATTTTGTGAAGTTCCTTTTTATGCCAAAACATTGTAATTTTGTTGTTTTCAGGCACTTTAAATTTTTGTTCATCTTAAAATAATTGTCCTCACTCCACTTTAATGTGTGATATGTTTTGGAAGTTGGAAATGTCAGAACTTAATTGCTCTTGCCTTGTTGCAGGGCATCGATCGTCTGCCAGAGGAAGTGACAGACTTGCTGAGCCTGGCAACTAACGCTCCACCCATTGCCCGTGCTGTCATCTCATATGGACTGTTTGCTTTAGGTGCAGTCTTGTTAGTTATAGCTGTGACCTGTCTCATTCGCAGTAGTGGACGTCAAGAGACCCTAAACCTTGAGGGAACCAGCCATTATGTGAAGCCAGAAAAGAAACCAAAAGCCACTTCAGAGCATTCTGATGTGACCAACAGTCACTCCAATGGGAAGGGCAAAACACTGGAAACACTAAACCCAGCATTTATTGGAGGTCCAGAGAATGGCGTGACTGGCGTGACAAATCAATGAAATTTACAATTTTATAATAAAACATGAAAAAATCAATGAATTTGTCAGTGTAGTGGAGATCTATCTTTCATCTAGTGATGTGGAAGCCATCAAGCTTGCTGTGAGGCATGACATTTTGTTGATGTTTAGGAACTGCATGGGAAACTACTAAACATTTCTTAGATATTGGAAGATTTTAAACACATGACCAGCTGTTTTAGATATCAAATAATGGATTATTTCTGGAGCACATCACCTTGACATCATAAAAGATATGTTAAGAAGAATTTTTATGTGTATTCCAAATTACCTTGATTGTACTGCACAACATATGCCACATAAGTGGTCCAGCTGTCAGTTTTATTCAGCATTATGCCTGGACATTCTTCTGTGACATTGTGGAAGATTATCACCATGAAGAGATATCTGGGGTTTTTTCACTTCTAGTGTGAATTCTTATTTATGTTTTAGCAAATCAGTTGCTGGCTGTCGGGGTATATGTGCTATACAAGTATCAGCATTGTCTGATCGTATGGAATGTTGTAATTTTCACTGCAAGAAACAGCAGTGAATTCCAGGTTTTATTTTGTTGAAGCTTTATTACTGTGGGGCCATACCTGCCCTACTTCATTTTGATCAGTGTATTAACCTGTTTTTCCTTCTCCTTCTTTTTCTCCTCCTTATCCTTCTGTAGGTCTCTTTCAACAGGTTGTAAATCTTTCAAAGTTTTTTGCCATCTGCCAAGACTCTTTCTTCCTCAAGGCAAGGTATACATCTGTGTTACTTTGAACAATAAATCGGACCCCATTAGGTTGCTAGCCTGACTTCAGCTGTCTAGTATAGTTACTGCCTCCTGAAAGCATTTGGTTAAGCGCTGTACCATATGTGTGGGTCCTAGTGAGAGACTACCCCAGCATTTTAGAGCTTCCATGTGCTGGGATCTCTTCTTGTCTATGGGTTCATATTCATTGTACTCAGGACCCTCCAGTATCATGGTCTCCCCTATCTGCCACCCAGAGGATGTAGCCTCTGAAGGTTACAGGGCAATTCTGCATGTATCACTATCGAAACTTATTTTGTCCCGTCATTGATGTCAAGTACAAGTCGGCACGCTGATACATTTAGTAACTATGCACCATTATTTTAGTAACTGACAGATTTTGTCCTATGCCAAATGTTTGTGCCACATACAGCCTGCTTAATTCCTCTGTTTGAGATAAGTAATTCCTGATTTTACACAATGTTATAAGTGTGTGTATAGAAAACTCTTCACCTGTATGTGTTGTGTCACAAGACAGGAAAGTATGCTGTCACCATCTGGTAATATTACTGATCTGGACAGTATTTATTATGTTCAGACATAAAGTAATTTTTAAACTCTTTTATAGAGCAAAACTAACCTAAGCTATGTTTGAAAACATGTGTCTGGTATCCAAGACAGCACTTTTCATATCAGATTCTAAGGTCAGTCCAACAGGAAAGGGTAAGAAAAATGTATTTTTTGTAGGAACCAAACAAATGCTATGTGAGCAAAATACAAAGTTGGGTATCTGTTACAGTAAATTATACATACACTTATCACTGCCTTTTGAATAGTTAGAGTTTTTAGCTTATAAGGAGCTGTGCCCCCCAAACACATTTTTTAACAATTGCTTTAATCCTTTCCCCACTAATGTGGAGAATATGGTGAGCTCCTAATAATGCCAGCAGATGGCAGATGGGATTTAACTCGCCGTTTAAAGGGTTAAGAATTATTTTAAAGAAGTCCCCATCCTTTGTAAGTTTTGGTTATAGAGATACCTACTATTGAGACAAATGCAAATAAACACTGATTTTTTTCATGTAATATGTGCTGAGATGTGTTTTATATTTTGTGCTTGATGAATGAACACTGTCATTACTTCTTTATCTTACTGGCATTATTATTGTAGATATTATATGCAGCTATAATCTGTCAAGAATTTTGAATGTTTAACATTTTACAGGAATGTCTTGGATTTAGACTTGTTTCCAGAACACCCAGAAAAAATGTGGACAGGAGAAGAATTAATAATTTTTATAAGCCCTGCAAAAACTTCAGCATTAACACACTCCAGCACCAGAGATGATGTACTTTACATTTATGACTGGCATGTACATTGGAACAAGGTGGGCTAAAATTTGCCAGATTTGAAAGGGGTGCAGTTCTATGCACTCATTTAGTGTGTTTTGTAACTTCCATACCACAGTTCAATTGTGTTGAATGCAAACTTACATCTGAATTTTAACTTTTACTGCAGGGGACTTGCAACTGATATGGTGGGAGAGCACTGTATAACATAGCTGTGCAGTTTGAATAAATCTTTTAGTAACACAGTTGAATGTTTACATCCGTGATTGGTGCTGTGGTGCTTTTGAATGTACAATTGTGAGAGATTTGGCAACACTGTGGTATGAGATTATTATGGTGCATATTCCTAGGAAAGGATAGGTCACACTTGTTTTGAATTGTAGAATTGCTCTTAGCTGTTAAATAGTTAAACTCTATGCCATTATTCATGCCAAATTTTATTTTGCAATGGCAGTTGTTTAATTTACAGTTAACATTCCCATAATGTTCGCGGTTGTCATTGTGGCTGCAGTTACCCCATGCAAGGACAAGATGATTGTGTCACACAGACATAAGCACAGGGGTCAGAAAACATGTTGGTACCAGAATATAATGGACTTGTTGATAGTCCATAGTAGGTTATGGCTATTGCTGCCATGTTAGTATGGAATGTGTGATATATATCATCCAATTTATCTGATGTGTGTTCACTAATTGAACATGTAGAAATATGAAAGAACTTCTGAATTCATTTCTGAAAAACGTGTCTTCCAGGTAATGCAAACAGGTTTCTTTGACAGGCTAGCAGTATGAATTTCTGCTGTAACTGTCATGACTCATTAACTGGGTTTATTGCATACAGAGAATGTATATTACAGACACCATGACGTGCAGAGAGGCTTGGCTTGTGTAACAGGAACTGCATGTTGAAACCTGCAATTTGTTTAGGATATGATTACATGGAGAGAACATTACACAAGAAGACACCACACTTCATGAAAGTTATATATACAAATAGAATAAATAGAGAAGTGAAAATGATACAAATTGTGTAACATCATATAATGTTTGTAATAAGTCTCCACCCAGTGCTGAGTTGGAGCAGCAAATTCATATCATCCTGTAAACACTTGATACTCATCTTTGCTTCTATGTTTAAGCAGTGATGTTGGTTGAAGCATTTTTTAACTTAATTTTGACTTACCAGATGCATCTTCAGGTTACATGCCATGAACAGGACGGAGTCAGTGAAGTATATAGTTATCAGCAAAACACAAGAAAAGGAGAAAATGGCTTCAGTAGTTTATGTACCCTGGAGACAAAATAATGGATAGAAATTCATGTCAACATATCTAATAACTGAGGGTATCTAGTAGGTACTGGCAATGAGAAGAATTTCTTTGGCTTTGTATCAGACAGATTCATAGGCCTTGTAATTCATTACCGGTTTCAGGCTGTATGGGCACCAATACATCCCAGGAAGTAACATTATTTTCATTCCACGTTCAGCTGTTGCTTATATATGGCCTGTAATCAGGTTTCCTTTATATATATATATATATATATATAGACAATATTTCAGTGTTTCAAAATTCTTTGTTTGTGACTACAAATTGCTTTAAGACAGCTAAAACACATTGGTTGTGCACTGTCCTCGATGCTGCCTCCTGTGCGGCTGTTTTCAAAGTTACAAATGATCATCACATTAGATGCACATTTGGTATTTTTCTTCGTATAGAAGTGCCGAATTGTGGTTGTGTGTATATTGTACTGAAACAACTGTTTTGTTATTGATCTTCTCTTCCCAAAACAATGTATATATTGCTATATTAGTATATTGTAAGATGGTGCATAAATGAGAGGGCAGAGATAATTGTGTGCCACATAAGGTGCAATGATGTTGACTGTGTCTGTGCAAATGATTAAAGAAGACAGGGATACAAATTTTACTGTACATGTTTATAATTGTAATGTGTGTGATAGATAAAATGTACACTATGTGAAGTCTTCCTGGGCAGTAAACCATGTGAATGACAATAATATATAAATATAAAATCATGTAAATGACGACTTAGTATTCAATATTTTGAAGACTCTGTCTGTCTCTTCTTCCCTCCTCCTCCACCATTAGGTATGTTGATTCAATGTATGAGGTGCCCATTGTTTTTCTACATGTACACATCTTAGTGCAAATAGGTGAATGAGTATTGGGCGTATATGGGCTGACACTTAGCACACAATACGTGTTGCTAAGCAACAAGCTGTATAGTTTTGCCGCCACAATGTGGCCGATTGTCCAAGAAGACTTCATTGTATATTGAAGCCCAAATGTTATACAGTTGTAGAGATGCTGGAAATGAATTTTTGACATTTTGTGTCAGTTGTTTATTGCTTTGTGTCTTGGTAGATTAACTCATCAGCAACTTATCTGTGCTGATGTATAGATCTAAGGATGTATACCTGTAGGCAGAGAGGACATTGCTTCCCATCCTTGATGGATGTGGTGCTGGCCATCACATGCATTGTGTTGGCATATTTTGCAGGCATGACTATGTTCACAAACTATGTTCCTTATATATACAAGAAAGTTGTTCTAATATAAATCCTCATATCCACCTTCAAGTGGTATGTTCAATGGCCTGACAACAATATTTTTGTAACTGTGTAGCTAATAAGACATCTTGAAAAGGGTAAAAGTTCATAGAATTGTAAACTAGCTGTCTGGCTTTTACTATGTCACGAATGGTGACATGGGCATACGACAGCTCAGTTGGCACAGTAACCGGGCTATGGGTCGGGCGACTGAGGAATCACATTTGATTCCTGGCAAGACCAAGAGATTCTTCTCTCCTCCAATCCATCCACACCAGTTCTGGGGCCCACACAGCCTCCTGCTCAGTGGGTACTGGTAACTGTTTTGCTGGGAGTGAAGTGATCATGGCATGAGGCTGACCATGCCGGTCTGTCTGGTGCTCAGATCGGTAATGTATGGTGCTTCAGCTCCGCTCCTTGTACACCTTCAAGATATGATTCTAAATTAAGCACAGGGATGCTTTATCTTGTTATTTGCAGTATATGCATGCATGTAACAGGGCATTAATAGCAAAATACATTTGTTTCTTTTAGGCCTTATGATGTTACTGGCATTTGTTGTGTACTGTATCTTTTGGGTTTCTGGTAAGATCCAACTTATGCATTTGTATGTGTGTGTGTGTGTGTGTGTGTGTATGTGTGAGATTGATTGATAACCATGCAATGAGGTTTTATTGTTTCTGATGTTATTGCACAGCAAATGAAGTGCAGTTACTGACAATTTTGCTCATTATTCGTATTCTGTTGATTCTGTGTCTTCCATGAGTGTTACAGATTGAGTACATGTGAGCTGTGTGCTGAAATATAAGAGTTGCAGATTGACCACATATCGATTGTATTCTGAAATATTAGTGTTACACTTTGATCACATGTTGACTATGTGCTGAAACGTTATTTTTTATTATTGTTACAGCGAAAATACTTAAAGTAGGAAAAATGTGCAATGCTGTTGTCCACTTTGAAGTGGCCATTTCTTAATTAAAGTAGTTGGACTGACATTTTGATTGTCTGAACTTTTAAGCCTGTCATAATTACAATGCCTGGGCAGCCAGTCATTTTAACAACTAAAATTTTCCAGTTTTACTGAATTGCAGTATAATGGGTGAGCAAAGTTATGAAAAGACTTAGTTATTGTACACCAGGTTCAGATTGCAGGAAAAATGTAAATTAAAATTCTGTTTTCTGTTAGAAATAACTGAACTATGTAGGATATGTTCTGACATTTAGGTATTTTTTGTCTAAGGTATAAACAAGTTTCAACTAATACCACTTAACGTGGAAGAAAAATAAGCAGCATAAAAATGGCTTTAAACAAACAAATAAGTAGTTATCTGATTCAGCTCATTTCTTATTTTGGACATGCTGATCCAACAGCCTAAAGCCCAGGGGATAATTCAATTCAATTTATTAAAAAACCAGCACTAAATAATAATAATAATAATAATAATAATAATAATAATAGTTAGAGCAAATAGGTCAGATATAATAATTAAAAACAAAAAAGAGAAAACATGCACACTGATGTATGTGGCAATGCCTGCAGACAGAAATGTTGTGCAAAAGGAAGCGGAAAAGAAGTTAAAATACAAGAGTTTATGTGTAGAGATACAACGAATGTGGAACCTGAACTGCACGATTGTACCAGTAATAATTGGAGCCACTGGAATAGTAACGAGAAGCTTAAGGAAAAATTTGGAAACTGTACCAGGAAAACATTCGATAGATTCACTACAAAAGACAGCTATACTTGGA
>Ga0123355_10016177_pt1 | contig 11742 bp, 5 predicted proteins | sample TergutEmb28metaG_3_FD_89872 | JGI IMG/M metagenome (GOLD analysis project Ga0123355, IMG submission 89872) | Embiratermes neotenicus P1 segment gut microbial communities from Petit-Saut dam, French Guiana - Emb289 P1 | ecosystem: Host-associated > Arthropoda: Insects > Digestive system > Gut ...
GTGTTTTATGAGAAGGTACAGAACGATGGACTTGGGCTCACCGGTTGCTGTCCAGCCATGTTCTCCAACCGTCTGTCTTACTGGCTTGGCACACACGGTAAGATTAAGTGTGGATATAACAACCTGAAGTTGTTAAAATTTGTAAAAATTTGTAATGCATTCAACCTGATGTTTAATGCTTATTGTCTGAGAATGTGGAACATTTAATGTGCTGGTACAAAGGAGAATTTGGCAGGGTTTTGCATTACAAGTAACATGCACCACTGCAGTAGCCAATAAAAGTTGATACACAAGTCAGTTTATTGTATTAAGAAATCATTATTCTTTAACACATAAACATTTATAATCGGTGCACAGAACTGCCATACTTACCTATTATTTTAAGATCAGGTTTACATATGTTGCACTGTGTGTTGTGACATTCTTTACTTTAAAATTCCTGTTTTCTTGTGGAATGTGTAAATGTTATTTAATTTATGCCTGTAGGAAAATTACACCTTCCCATACACTCATTTTGAAGAAACTCTCAGATCTGAACAGTATTGTGTGCATATCTCTTAAACAAAATGTCATCCAAATAAGACAATAAATGTGGAGTGTGTGTGCAGCAATTTGTGTACACCCACTGATCAAGTATGAATTTCACTGTGCTGATTTCACTGAAACTCACAGCCACTCAGTGAATATTTGTGGGCACCTTCTGTACCAAATTACATCTGAACCAGGTAAAGGTATATAGAAAATATGGGCAAAATTTTATTTGGACCTGTAAGTAAAGTATAGCTTTAACTAATAATTAAATAGTGTGTGGGGACACCCACATGTCACTCCAGCTCCTTGATGTGGGGACTCCCACATGTCACGCCAGCTCCTCACTGCTCCCCTTCCTCTGTCCGTACACCCATCAACACACCGATACAGCCGACAGCATCTTAACTACACAGCATCCCACAAGTGTAATAAAATATTGTCTAACACGCCTTTAATATTTTAAGAATTTATAGCAATTCGAGTTGGCTCTTAGAAGCCATTTTTAAGCTGAACATAAAAGAGAGAGAGAGAGAAAGTGTGTGTGTGTATATATATATATTTGTGTGTTTGTGTGTGTGTATTTCAGTGCCGCCAAATGGATGAGATTAGACACCACCATATAACTACCTTATCAGTCACTCCACAAACACTGCATAATTTAAATTCCACTATGTTAGAATTGTCTCATATTATACTTTATTACTTCACATTATTATTCCAAAGAAAATTTCAATTGAAACTCTATATTTTTAATATTATGAAGTAATGATGACACATTTAACTGCAGTTGTATTCTTGTATCAAAAAACATCACCCAGAAGATGGCTGGATTGCTGGCAGAAACATGTTGCTGAAAATACGAAGAACAGTATGTCATAAATTAAAGTACATGTTTTTTGTTTGTACATTTCATGATTCTAATTAACGTTGCGAATATGGAATGTATTAAAAAAAGTTCAATCAGATAGTATTGTTCTTCACCAACATGTTTCGGTCACTTCTGTGACCATACACAAGTGGCTTATGATAAGAATACCGTCAATATACAAATAAGTGTACAAAAGTAAATAATAAAACCACTTAGCGGTACATTTGATTTATGAATCACGTGCAATATGTGATTTACTGAGCAAGTGTAACATCATATATTTTTGAACAATTATTTTTATATTGATTTTATTCTTGTAATAAGCCAATCTGATGATGGTCAAAGCAGTGACTGAAATATATTGGTGAAGAATAACAATATGTGACTGAACATACTTATAAATGTGTATTTGTTGGTGTATCATATAAGTATATGGCTGTGGGTTACTGCAGGGTAGGCTGTTACTGATTAACAACTGCAGTAAACACATACACTGGATAGTTATTAAAAGTCTTAGTTGTACAGAAGTCTGTTTGTGTGCTGCGGCAAGAAGCCGTGCTTTAATTGCACCAGCTACAGGTCTCACTCCAGCAGTGTGGTACAGTTTTCTGTAGACGAGTCAATGCTGCCTGTATAGCTAATTGGCCGGAGATGCACAGTGGGATGCATGGCAGAAAGCTCGACAGTTGGCAGCTCCATCAGGAACCATCGCATTGCTAGCTCAGTCAGTGCCGGATGCGGCTAGCTGTTAACTTTATGACTGAGCTGTGAATGCCCGGTAAAGCACTCCATCGCATCTCCCTTTGGTGCTGGGCACCATGGTTGTACTGCCAAATATTGATACTCCTTCTGATAATAGAGAAAGCCTACTCCTTTCAACAAGCAGAGAATGCTCTTACTCCTTTGATGAACAGTGACTGCTGCTAGAAGAATGAGTCAACCAACCATTCAAACAACCAGAGAATTAACTGAGGGCAGAGACTTGTGTGAAAACACATGTCGACGTCCGTTTAGCTGTTTAGACATTCTTGTGTTGACAGCATTGCTGAGCTTAGTAACAGACACCTTAAATTATAACTAGAATTTCGCTTATCCTAATGATTTCCCTTCACAGCTGAAGACCTCGACACAGTCAATCTGAAGACCATTGCTCAAAATGCAATAGGCGTTGTGAGGGACATTGCTTTGGTTGAAAGGCTTTCAGGAATTCGAACCCAGAATGGTCATGTTTAAAGTTAAAGAGAGGCTAAGTCATTGTGAAACCTTAACATGGGAAGAGTGCAGGGCGTGCTCCGTCTTTTACCTGATATTTGCTTTACAACTGAGGGAAAAGCAGGGATGAACCTCAGTCTGGGTAGTGGAAAAGTGCTATTTGGGCACGATTCACTCTGTTCCCATGGCCGTCATGCGGGTAGCCAAGACAAGTCGATCCTGATCTCCTTGCTTTGGGGGAATATTGTCAAAGCTTGGGCAGCTAAATATTTACCAAGCTGCGTATCTAAAGCGATCCCTAAAACAACTACATTTGAGTGGAATATCTCAGAGATCTGGAATGGTCGGTAGAGTAGGGTACTCTGAAATCATTGTTAATTTGCTTGTTACCAAAGTAGCAAGGGTCATTGATAGCAATGCAAAGACACTTGGAAGGATCACCTGAATTTTTATTATATGGGAGCTAGCGGCAGACCTCAAGACGTGGCATACATAATCCATCATGGGACGGATGAGCTGCTCATACTGCAGAACATCATTCCGGATGGAGAGACTGCTTCTACTGTTTAGGCGATTTCCCAGCTCTCCCAGTCTGTGCCACATTTTTTCTCACCTGATCGATATGTGTCGACCAGGGGAGTCGTTTATTAATGGTCATCCTAAGATAACGGGCGGTATCGAACCACTTGGTTGGTTCCCTGAAAGCTGAACTGGTCCGGGTTTCGGGATGCGCCTACCGGCCTTAGCGAAGAGGATCGCGGAGCGCTAGGAGACATTGATGACGATCCTCCATTCACTCAGCCCCCCGCTCGAGGATTCCAAGATATTGACGAGCAGAGCTGGCTGACAGGACGTGGCTATGGGAGTCGTGTTGTACATGTAGAGAGCCAACTCGAAATGGTGGGAAAATGAAGGCATGTCATTCACATACAGATTGAATAGGACGGGTGAAATTATTCCACCCTTAGTTCTGCCAGACCGCAAGCGACGACAGGTTGATGTGGCGGTTTGGAAGGAGGCTTCGAACATACGACTATTGAAGTAGGAAGATTCAGTTTTGACAAGTTACGAGAGAAAATTAAGGACTGTAAGTTTGTATAGGAGACCGTCAACCCGTTCGGTTTTGGGGGCCTTCGCCACATCAAGAAGAACTGCGCTGTTAGCCTCTTCTCGCCATATTTCCTGGACGCTCTCTCAACGAGTTGGCTGAGATGTAGCTCAGTGCTGTGTTTGAGTGTGAACCCAAACTGCCCATTGCGCTGTTGCCCACAGCCGCTTCGCGTGGAATCCCAGTAAGTAGGATTTTCTCTAACATCTTGCAAGTTATATCTAGCAGAATTTGGGCTTGATAAGGCGAGGGCAATGCCAGATCCTGCCCGGGTTTCAGGATGGAAAACACGCGGGCTTGTTTCAAAGCTGACGGAAATTAGTGGATTCGAAATATCACGTTGAATGACACTAGGAGGATGGAGACGGCACTTGGTGGAAGATGTTTCAATGCCCTATCTGATACACCATTTGGACCTGGTGCATTGCCGACTTTGAAACCATGTACGGTGTGTTGAACCTCCGTGGGGTTGGTTAGCTTAGACTGGCTTGCGGGAGCAAGCGAGTTTGTTCGCATTGTTTCATTATCCACCATAATGAGTGCTGGGACCGACGAATTTTTACCGGCTTAAACAGGACCTCCGAACTGTCCCCAAGGGTTTCAGATTTCCAAAGTCTAAGAGAGGAAGTCCTCTTAGTGTGACCAGGAGACGTGACGGAGTGGGGATTCTCGTCACCCATCTAATCATGTTCCACAGCGAATGACCCTCTCGATCAAAGCTTTCCAGTTTTAAGCTCCATTTATCATACTTCCACTCGCTGAGCTTGTTGGTCACCGACCGCTGTAGGCGATTGATCTTAGATTTTAGATCGTGGTGCCTAGAAATTTGTCGCTGTCTTCTTTTCGGTGAATTTCATCCTGGATACGAGCCGGGATGGATGGCCGTGTGTCATCACGTGAGCGACACTTTAGAGAGGACTGTGTCATCGCTTTTGAGATAGCTCTTTACTTTTCCTTAACACACGTGTCAATATCCACATCATTCGAGAGGCCAGTGTTCGATTGGAGCCACGGTTTCAGGCAAGGCTGGAACGTGGATCAGTCACTCCTTCTTAAGTCTGGGTGGTCTAGGGGGTTGAGGAAATGTGATCGACATCGCGTGTCAGTATAGGTACAAGATCCCAGCTCATTGCTGAGTAGGTGGTCAGATACATTAGGGTGACCTGTTATTTTTCCTAACGATATCTATGACATCAGAGTTGTGGAATGGGTTACAAGGTACCGTGGCAGGTGTTTTTGGTCCATAGATCAGACCAGAATTCTCGTCGGTTTAGCCACGCATGAAACTGACTCTTGGCATGATCAGCCTGGATTTCTAGTTCACGTTGTTGGCATTCACGTCACCCTCCAGGAGAATGGGAAGACTGCCATCAAGACACACAGACAATTCCTACGCAATCAGGGATTGTAAGGGTGATGATACACCGCCAGTACTTTCTGTGGTTTACTGGTCAAGTTCTCCTGGATGGCTGTAGACCTCAGATGCTTTGGAACTTTGAAGGTCACAGCGTTATGATCAATAGTGCGGCGGACCAGTAATCTCTTTCTCCTCCTCCAGTTAACCCCTCGGTACGGTGACCAAAATAGTTTGCCATCAGAAAAGCTTTACCTGACTTTAGATAAACTTCTAGGTAAACAGGCATATGTTGATCCCGTGTTGCCCTAGGATATAATCAAATTTCAGCTTCCAGCCGTGGACACCGTCTGCATTCCAGCAGGCCAACCACAAGGCTTTATTCCGTGTCGACCATCCGTGCCGTGCTGCCATACTCAGCTACAAAGAGGACAATATTTTAAGGACAGCCCGCGAAAGATTTGGTCCTGAAAGGAGGGTTCGGACGGATGCGAAGATCCTGCGAGTAAACTCCACACATGCTTTAAGGGGGAGGTTGTATAGAATATCGGAGATCTCCCCGATGGGTGACTGTTTGTGTAGGGTTGGGGCAACCTGCTTCTTTTGTTTTGAATTGCGAAGGATTTTTCTAAGTCTAAGACAATGGGTCCTGTTTAGGGCATACCATGACTTAAGGTGCTGACTTTTGAGTCTTGCCTGTCTTACTGGTTTTTGTCACTTCACTCCGTGTAGGAATGAAATGACCGGGCCGGGAGTAGTGTGGGGATCAGTTGGGGTGTAGCCTTTAAAGTAAGGTCCACAATCACCATAAGTTTCTAACCAGTTCCCAGACTTCTGTTCGGCGGATGTCTCCGCTCGGTTCACTTTCGGTACGGCAGGAGGGCTAGGTGCGCCACCCCTATTACTGCGTTCAAGATGCCTTCGCTTAGCAAGCGCTGCCTTAGCCTACTTCCATTTCACTTAGCCCCGGTAGTAGGCAGTGTGGTTTCTTCCACACCTGCAGCAGCTAAATTGTTGCTCTGAGGTAGATCATTTTCCCGAGAGGCTATTCTCACTAAAATCAACATACCGGGGTGCGTAACCACACTAACGCCGCGTATGGCCGAAGCGTTCGCAGTAGTTGTTCTCAGAGTGCTTTTAGAGGCGATGTATGCCTCCACCGACAAACGCACACCGCAGATTTCGTTCAGAAAGCGAATCTCTAATTCTCGTTCTTTCGCTATCGACACACTAATGTTCAGGGTTAGGAGGCGTGCATTGGAGGCTTACTAGTCATGGCGAGCTAGCGGTGCTACAAGACTCCCTGCATACACATCCCCAGAGTCTCCAACTCCTCAAGGACGACTTCTTCAGACGTTTGTCTGACCAGTTTCTTGACCAGTAGAAGTAGACAACTATCCTTCGGGAGGGAGGTGTGAAATATCACATCGTTGCTCCCATCAAGAGATCGCAGTGCGCCGACTGTGGCTCTGAAGCCGTCAGAGGTTCTTAGGACAAGCATCAGCCCCTTACCCTTATCTGGGCTGAGAACCCGCTGTGACACGAGGCCCATATTCATGACAAAAACCACACGTGTCACTGGCCCCCGAGTTCTTCTTTTGCCACTCACCAGCAGGAGCGACACTTTAAGTAGCCGCTCGTGCGCTTAAATTGGTGCCATCAGGTATGCCACACAGAGGCTCAGATATGTCTTTGAACAACATGCGCCTAGAGGCTGTGGGTTCAGAGTGATCTGAATCCTTGCCAGGGATTTTACAAGGCCCGTTTGGCTGTGGCAGCCCGGTTTGCCAAGCTAGCATTGCAGCATAAGGAAGCTTTTCGGTTTCGTTTTATGCAAGTGGAACTTCGAAGATTCGCGGAAGGCCAGAGCCGTACTCTCAGCTGCACTCTCATGCTGGAGGGCTGAAAAGATCGTAGCGATAGCATTGGAGAGTGCAATGGTATTCTTCATGCCAACCATCACTGCTTTCCCCAGTTCCAGAAGACATTTTGGGGAAAGTTTGATGATAGACATGGCATTAATAAATTTTAGCTCCTGCCTCAGCGTTGCGCCCACCACAGAAGCTCTCCTTTCTCTTGAATACTCCCTCTTACCCACTTTTGGTTTGAGGTAATATGCCGATAAAATGTGCTCTCCTTCCTCTCTCTCTGTTCCTTAATCTACTCATTTCACTGAGCCAAACAACAACTTACTACAGAGTAAAGCGATGAGAGACTGCCCGCTTAATGTTTCTCCTGCAGCAAGCCTAGAGATTTCGACTTATATCCATTGCTACTGGTGGACTACCTGCTGTGGGATTGCTCAGTAGGCAGAGCTTGTAGGAGTGGTCGGGAAATGAAGACCGGTTAATGATGTTGCCAGGTTGTATGAGACTGGGAAAACTACATGTCTGTACCGATGAAAACTCCTGCCTGATCTTTGGACCGGACACACTAACCACCAATCCATGCAACTCACCCGCTGCTCCCGGTAACTTTGATTTCGTTTTTGCCAAAGACCTTCCTTCTCCGTTGCATCTGACCTATTATTCTGCACTGAGTTTGGATCCACTTCCTTTAATTATCAGCAATACGTGTCGTTCATCTTTCTACTCCCACCTGATCGCCCTGACCTCAGAACACTGACTGGGCTAAATTCCAGGCCTGCTTGGAAGACGAAATTCCGATCAAACCGGATTTACACAACAGGGTAGCAATCGACACGTGCGTTGAGAACCAGTTCTGCGCCTTTATGAAGGCTCTGGCAACTTCCACTCTCAAGAGTCGCCAACGTGACGACCCAATGTGTCCGATACCTGCTAGTATTAATGATGAGTTAAGCCTGAAGAACTGGCTATGGAGGCAGTGGCAGGTCACCAGGGATTCCACTCTAAGAGCTGAGATCAACCGCCTACAAAGTTCAGTGACCTGCCAGGTGAATGTGTGGAGGAAGAACTGATGGTGTGCGACAACTGAAACCCTTTATCCTTAAGACTAATTACTGTTGAGGATAACCAAAGGGGTGAGAAGAGTGCCTACTCAATCTCCCCTTGGCTCAGTTTCAGCCGATAACCGTTTCTTCGGTCCCGGCAATTAACGAGATGGTTAAGGTGGGGCTGATTTCCTACTTCCTTACCCCTGACAACAAACCTAAGCTAACCAACCCTGATGACGATCACGAAGCCATACGGGGTCTGAAGTTCGCAAGGGCTCTGGGTCTAAATGGTATGAGGCAGACGGCCTTGAATCTTCTTTCCCATTGAGCAGTATCGCTTGTCGTTCGGATTTTCAAATCAGTTCTACAAACCCATCACTTTCCGATAGTGTGAACGTACGGATGAGAGATCTCTATACTTAAACCGGAGAAGGATCCGGCACTGCTTTCATCCTATCGGTCCCTTAGTCTTTTGGACACGATTGGTAAACCATTTGAAAACATATAATGAAAGAGGGTCCTAAATGAAGTAAGCGAGCGTGAGCAGGTACGAGACAAGCAATTTGGGTTCATCCCAGGGTTGGCATATCCTTGCAGTTAACCCTCCTTTTAGACAAAATAAACAGGAACTTTGCTGAATAGAGGCTAACAGTCGTGGTTTTCCTCGACGTGGCCAAAGCCTTCGATTCCATTTAAGTCGATGGCCTCTTTTTCAAGGTAAGAAATCTAAATTTCCCATCGTATATGGTCCAAACAATCTCAGCATACCTTCGTGTTCGGAAGTTAGAAGCGTCCTTCCAGACGGCCACGTCATCTCTTCGTGTCACACGGGTTTGGGTGGCGCTGTCTGATTTGATCTCCCGTGTCCTTGTCAGTGTGTATGTCAACTATATGCCTACACCCTCGCACCACGTCGAATTGGCTCTCTACGCGAACGGCATGGCCATCAGAGCCACGTTCCGTAGTCCGAAGTCAGCTACCTTGAATCATACCTCAGCTACCTACAATGGTAGCTGACGGAATGGAGAATTGTCATTACTGTCTCGAAGAGCACAACGATAATTGTCGCAAGGGCCGGACGGCGCTACAAGAAGCCCAGACCATTAACATTTTTCGGGGAGCCAGTCCAATGGGTCGTCACAACTCGTTATCTTGTAGTGAGCCCACATACACGACTCATCTGGTGGCCTCACATCGACCAGGTCAAAACGAAAACTTCTCAAAGGATGGGTATACTGGGACACTTCTGAAAAGGTGAAGTGATCTCTCCATCACGAATGGAGTCCTGTTTAACGAGCAGCTCAACCGCCATATGATGGTTTATGCAGGCCCCGCGTGGACGTTTGCTGCCTGCACCTACTTCCGGAAGCTACAGGTTTATAATCTAAGTGTCTTCGCCTTCCATGGGTGCCCCCTAATATATTAGTGAGAGGCAGAATTTCGAGGATCTAGTTGTTCCACTCTTTGTTGACCACATCAAATCTCTAACTGCGAGTTTCGACTCAAAGTTAGCTGAAGTTAGGAAACCCATATTTCGGTAACTCTGGAAACACCGACGCTGACCGAGGGTTGACCCCCGACACCTGACAGGAAGCAATGGGAGGCAGTGTTCAGCAAGGCAGTCAAGGTTACCGCAGAATGACCAAGTAGAATAATCGTGCTCAGCACTGATCAGTTGAACACCTTTTGGATGCTCTCTATGAGGTATTCTATGATTCTTCGTCAGTTGTAAATCAATTGCCATAACGCTAAGTTGTGGCACAGCCCACACCCAACAACTTCCCCTCTCCCCTTCCCCACCAGGCTTCACCGTTGTGCCTACCAACAAATGTTTATCTCCAGTTTGCTTTGCCAGTCTGAATTCAAAACACAGGCAGCTAACCAAAGTACTCCTCCTACCCCTTGGAATTAAGTTTAGTGCTGCTTATGCACCAGTATTTATTGAGATCAGTCAAGGCGTTCAGCCTGACTTAAGATTCTTAAAATAAACACGTTCCCTATTTAAAGATAAAGGTGTCAGTTATGGAGCCCCACGATGCAATCAAACGAAGAATGGCTATACAGATCGAGGGACGTCAACTCTCCTCCCTCAGTTAGCCCTTTGGCTTGACTTGGCTTGGTGGACGTTGCCAGGAAAGGATCATTTCTGAACATGTGGGATGTTCCCACACAACATTCTGCAATACATGGACATGGAACACATGAAATTTCTTATGACAGCTTTCCAAGAATGTAATTTGCATTGTTGGAGAAGTGCTGTATTGTATTATGACATCACAATTAATAAGTTAAATGTTGAAATCTGAATAGCAGCATGGGAGGATAATTGAACTGATACTAGCACAGGGAATTTAAAGCACTAAGTCACGTTTTTCTACGAATGTTTACAGCATCGTTCCTGGTCTGAAAATTCACGATACTTCGTACTGAAATATGTAGCTAATTCATTTATTTGGTAATATAAAGTTGTGACCTTTAAGTTTATCCGGTTTCAGGTCCCAGTTATACGGTGGATACGGCATGCTCATCTTCATTGTTCGCAATTGAGCATGCATATAGAGCAATGTGCAGTGGGTTGTGTGACTCTGCCATTGTAGGAGGTAGCAATCTCTGTCTTCATCCCTATATTTCTCTCCAAATATTCAGTCTCGGTGTCCTCAGCCGCCAAGGCCTCTGCAGGTCCTTTGACAGGGATGGTATGTACCTTTCGTCTGTAAGATGTGACATGTACATTCTTATTGTAATGAGTCTGGTGTAAACTTGGTCTTGTTGTATGTGTATAGGTACGATATAGACTGCAGGTGTTGCAGAACTGTGTGCTGATGGGAATATTTGGACCTAAGTGTTGGGAAGTGAGAGGACGTTGGTGAAATTTGTGCTGTGGGTAGCTTTATAATTTTAACTGCTTTCCAGATATTTTGAGGGTGATAGAAATCAATGCAATTGTGATGGGAAGGACATGTTGCATGACTTTAAATTGTGAAGTAAGTCACAAAATGTTCTGAACTAGTACAGTGCACATGGGTGTTTAGGATGTTCAAATATTACGTTGAATCCTTGAATCATTAGCAACACTTCTACTAGAAATCTTGCATTTTAGAGGAAGCTGCTGCTGCTGCTGCCATCTGTGTGGCACAGGGTAAAATTTCAAGGAAAGTAAGGCAACAGTTTCCTAAACACTTTAACCTTTGACGCCTAACGACGACTTTAGTGGTCGTACCGCACTGCTAACCTCCAAATGTTGCATTTTAAATATTTTTTAAACAAATATATGTACTGATTATTTTAAACATGGGGTATACTCTCCGTTTTTTCCTCTTCAAAATGCAGTTTGTTTCATAATTCTAGCATATTTGGTTCCTGTATTATTCAAATTTTATATACAGGATGTGATAAAATTAAAAAAAAAATAATTCCGGCGCCAAAAGGTTAAACACTGAGTTAAATCCCATTCCCCATTTGCTGGCATTATTAGGAGCTCACCATATTCTACACATTAACAGGATAAGGGTTAAATATGGTGATACTTGTCTAAAAAAATACATGCCATCACACCTCAGAAGCAGATAATCTTCAATTCCTCAGTCACTCAGTTGAGGTTCTGTGTAACTGGCTGAACAGAAGGAGGTATCTGAATGTGGTATTTGTGCTGTTTGTACAGCTGATGGCTATGCACGGAGTGAAGCTGTTTGTGTAATATTCCTGCAGAAGGCTCGTGATGCAAAGCGTGTATATGCAAAGTTGGTGCATGCCAA
>Ga0123355_10016178_pt1 | contig 11742 bp, 3 predicted proteins | sample TergutEmb28metaG_3_FD_89872 | JGI IMG/M metagenome (GOLD analysis project Ga0123355, IMG submission 89872) | Embiratermes neotenicus P1 segment gut microbial communities from Petit-Saut dam, French Guiana - Emb289 P1 | ecosystem: Host-associated > Arthropoda: Insects > Digestive system > Gut ...
CCAATATCTCCGTAACCGTTCAACTTTGGATATAGGTGTTTTGGGTTATATCGGTATAGTTTAACATAAGGAACACTCTCCCGAAGTCTGGCACATTCCTCCTGGGACACCCTGTATATATATTTATATATATATATATATCGTACTTGCTTATATGCACGTAAAATGAGGTGCGTTGCAAAAATTATTCTGTACGTCCACCTGCAACTTGAATGCACACTTGAACACGGCGTAGTGCTACTATTCAAATGGTTGGCAACGCTGTGAACAATTACAGTAGAACAAATACAGCAGTCTCCATAATGCGTTTCATTACTGAACAACACTTACCGCAATTTTTATTGAAATTGTTTTCAAATATCGCAGTGTCAAACCCTGATTCTGGCATAGGTTTATCTTACTTTCAAACTTCTACGACTCCTTAAATTTTCTGAACAGGAATTACTTTCGAAGAACTATTTCTTCTTTTTAATTTAAATTCCTATAATAAATGTGCCCACGAAGTCTGACAGGCTCTTCTTTAGTTTAAAGTAATGAGAATCCGCATTAGTGAAAAAGACAAACACAAACACAAACATAATTTGTGTAATTTCGGAGAGATTCGCGAAATCGTCGTAAAAGCCTTCGGTGGGTACTTGGCATCGTTAGTTCTTGTTTTAGCGTAGCACTTATGTGAATGTCAAGACCTGTGGGGAACTTAGAACTGCAAGGCACGTAGGCCTCTTACGCACATTCCGTGGTTCAGAAGCACCGAATCGGCTACACCAGGTCCAGCTGTGCGTCGCATTGAGAAAAACCAAAACCCGCTGGCTACAACCTTCATTGCAGATTTTTTTTTCTGCCCCCATAATTGGTGCCTTTGCCATACGTGTCCTAAGGTGGTTTCGGTTGTTCGCTGACTCTTTCCTTGGTTACGACGCTGTAGCAATTGTAGTGGCTCTGTAGCGTCGAAAAGTAGAGTACCCTTTCCGTCGTAAAGGCAGCTACAGTGAATGGAGTAACTGTGACCTATTTTAAGGTACTACCCCATAGTAGCCGAAGAAAGTAAGTTGTTCTGTGCTTAACTCCATGGAGGATAGCGGGCGTACAGGCAAAGTTCCATGCATTATATACTTCTAAATTAGAAGACAAATTACCAGTTTACCGTTCCGGTCGTTGAACTTTCGGTTAGCTAAATGGGTCCCAAAGCAGGTCTCCACATCCTAGCTAAAAAATTCTTCTTTTCAGAATGTATGTCCGTTCGTCAAGCCCATGCCACTTGTGTTAATAAGACACACAATTTTCGTTACACATGTTTCAAAATGTCACTGGTTCCTCTTGATGTGTCACGCTCTATTGCACGCGGTCAGACAAGCCCGGTTCCTGAGGAATCCCTCCCTTCTGCAGGTAGAATCGCTTCAGTGGTTCAGATTTGCTTTTAAGTTCATGGCATCAATTGACGAAATAGGGCTGTAAAGCAAGTGTGTCCGTCCTATCGATTAATCTCAGATTGTAGGTAGCCGATGTTAGTTGAGGTAGGCTCGAAGCTTTGAAACTTCTCTGGTACTTCAGTGTGCAACCTCCATTTTCACAATATTAATTTGATTAGATTTACTTTAAATTATTTAAGCAGACACAAGTAGTAGAGTTACGAAATTTGGGACGTATTTAATTGAGGGCATTCTGTAAGCCTCTGTGCTGATCTTGTTAGAGTGATTCGCTTCTAAACAGATTTTAAATACTTTTTTTCCCCCAAATACAGTATTAAAAAAAACGAATTCTGTGGAGTTACTATCTGATCCATAGACCAGAGCCCTAGTTGGGAAGCTAACAATTCTAACCTAGTCTAGGAAATCCACTAAATGAAGTTTATTTGCCGCAAAATACGAATGAGGTTTTCTGGGGTATGAGGTTATACAATTGCGAAGTTTTACAAACTTTTTTGAGGAGCCTAGTGTCTCCATTTTCAGAGAGAAATGCAATGTTAGATGAAGGTCTCCAGAAGGCTTTCGTAACCAGTCATGAATTACACGTGATAACTTAGAAGGCCACAACCTTAGATACTATCTTACTAAGGACTGACCCATGGTGGAAACCCCAGTTTGGAGCTCGGTGGTTATGAGTAAGTTGAATGGAGGGTAATGAAAAATATACATAAACGAACTCACGGCAGGATCCGAAGACACGATACTGGAATTCGCTTGATATACGAGAATGAAGAATGTGGGCAATCAATTAGATCGGATGTTTTTGACAACGAACCGTTCTCAGAAAGGTTTTGCTTTGTCGTAGGCAGGTCCGTTGTGCAGATGTTATCAAGTCGTCTCGTGCATGGAACACTGAGGGCCTGGCGAGATGGAACGCATGCCCGTTACCATGACGAGCAGCAATCTGATGTGCATAGCGGGAAAAATAAAAGAACACTAATGCTTCCTTTAAAGCGTTGGCGTATATCGAATAGCGGGGTCAAGTAGTGGTGTAATAATGCTAACAGACCGTCAGATACCGGTACCAGCATGCACTCTTTGTACTGAGTACACGCAAGTTTCATGCTGACTTGACAGCATGACTGCACTGGCCACATTTTATGTTTCTTCACGTAGTTACAAACAGGCGACTGAACCCGTTACTTGAGAATTTTATCCACTTAACGCCATTGTGGACGAAATATCTGCAGATAAATTTACAGAACTAATAATTCGACCAAGCAGTGTGGACCACATATCATGAAAGCAAAGAATATTGTACTGGTTCCTTGTTTTGTGTTAACGTAGATTTTTGACTCACGGTCAAAATCTCCTCTTATTTTGGACTTCGTTCATCGTCTAAATTAAAAAAAAAAAACACGACGTTTCGGAAGCCGGCTCTGCTTCCGCCTGAGATCTTAATCTGTTCTCAGGCGCGTAACTAAACAATTTGAGTGTGTCTATGGTACCCAGTGAATGAATAGCGCGATCTGAAGGATCCACCAGGCTAGGTGCGTCTTTATCTGAAGACAGAAGCAGAGACGACTTTCAGATCGTCGTATTTTAAAAATATTTTAAACAATGTAAAAAGTCCCCCCCCTCCCCAAAAAAAGAGATTGTGTGACTCATACAGAAATCGTCAAAGCCCTATCGTTTTGAATACATTTTTGAATCTGTTACGGGTTTCTTGTATGTTTTAGCGTACATTCTCTATGCCTGTTGATGATGGAGATGGGGGACAAAAAGAGAGGAGTTGGGGCGGAAGTTAAGTTTAATACACCTACTTAAGCGAGTTCCTAATTTTGTTATTCAGGAAGCCGTTACTGCCTGGAGTTTAACGTTTTCTTTTTCTTTGGTTTAAAAAAAATGTAGGTGACTTTGTGACTGATGGACTGCTTATTTGGCTCTACATGACAGCTAACCGACAAATTTGATTTTAGTCAATATTTGAAATAACTCGCACTTATGACATTGTTACTGCCTTTACAGATTGGCACAAAGTGGTACATTACATGAAGCAATCGTGTGTGATATAGAATATAAACCGAACAACTTTCGTTTTAAACATCTTTTGATAAAGGTAGTTATTTAGCTAATTCAAGAAGCAAAAACTCATACTTGTACGCGTATGTTGATTTCCGAATTGCCAACGCTGATTTTATTACTAAGTGCTCTATCTGTAGTGTTGTGTGTTGTGTCAATAACATATTTACATCTGGACTAGACAATCAACAAACTCGACTTAGTTTCTAGTATAATTGCTCGTAAAATTCCCGGGGGCAATTAAAATTCTTAAAATGTTGTTGCTTATCCTCCAACTGTTTTAAAGTACGGATGTGACGCCGACGGTGGGGCAGTGTCTCCCCCCCCGCCCAGCTCTGGACAGGAAGTTCTTCAGCTTGGAATCTGCACTTCACAAGGTGTATAAAAATATATTCACCAGCCTTTCTTTGCATTTGGTCTAATTTTGAATGCTGGCTGCAGCAAACACTAGCACGACAGCTTTGCTTTCAATGGCTTTTGACTATTGACAGGTAGTGAGCAGTTAAAAGCGTTTTAAATAAACATATTAATTTTTATTTTGCACAGGCAAGCTGGAGCGAACTTTTAAAATTATTTTTCTCTGTTTTCTCAATCTTTTCTTTTATTTCCAGCTTATTTTCATTTCCTTCCTACACCATCTCCTCTTTTTACGAATTGTTACTTTTTATATTCTTATCCTTGTCTTCCCATTCGTTCTCTTCGATTTTCTTCTTTCATGCTTCTCTGTCACGTCGTGTTTTCTATATTCGCTGTTTCTCACTCTTCATACCCAGCGGCTGTAGTTGTTGAGGGAAGGGTGAGACAGAAAGTTTGGTCGGTGGAGTATACTATGGGCCAGCACTAGCCCTGGGGCCCACCAAGTCTCCTACCTAGTGAGTACTTGGTTGTCTTCTTGAGGTTAAGTTTGCGGGGTGAAAACTGACCATTCCAGTCCATGCAGGTAAAAAGGTAACGTTTACCCTATAACAGGCCACGAAGGCCCAGAGGTGGAGTAGAGGTATAGCTCTACTGTTTCTTTGACCTCGGCGCTAGAGGGGGTGGGTGGCCAACGCCACGCCCCGGCCGCTTTATCCCCGGGAAAGAGTCGGTACCCCGTGTATAGGAGTCAGGGTGGGCCCCTGGGCCGGTATGGACGGGTGCGGAAAATCTTGCCCCCACTGGGATTCGATCCCCGGACCGTCCACCCCGTAACGAGTCGCTATACAGGCTGAGCTATCCCGGCCTTTTCGGTCCATGCAGTGCTGACATTTGGAGTAATTGGCAGTATACTTTCCTTCCTTCATGGCGTGGTGCTTAATTTCACACTGAGATAACTTTACGTTTACCTACCCAATCTTACCGCAATCATAACCGCGACAGCACATAAGGTGTCGCGACTAGGCTGCGGGTTAACGAAGAAGGATCAGAGCGTCTACTGCTAAAAGGGGAAAATGATCCTTTACTGCGTCCAGACCGGCTGTGGGGTTCCACTTAGTCTCGTACCGATTGGTTATGGGAGACTCTAGTGGCTGGGATAGCGTAGTCGGTATAAAGACTGGCTATGGGCTGGACGGTTCGTGCTTCTAGCACTGGTGGGGAAGACCTTCAGCAAACGTCCGGACCGGGTCCGAGGACCACACAGCCTACTGTGCAATGAATATCTCGGCCCTATCCCGGGGGTGACCAACCACTCCATCCGTTGCTGAAGTTAAAGAGAGGGTACAGCTATTCTTCTACCCCCTCCCCAATGCCATAATGACATGTTGTAGAGTACACTTAAACTTTTTACAGGGGACTCTACCCGGGACTTGCAGCTGACCACTTACCCATCTAGTGTAAAATTAAGAATGAGTGGAGCTATCGTCCATTTCCCCATACGTCTCTACGGCAGGCACAAGGACAAATTTGCAGTTACTTTAACAGCAATCAAAACATGTGAAAGCACGACGTAGTAGTAAATGCGTATGTCTATAAGGACTGTGTGAAGTACAAATATGCAAATGCATGAATTCCTTCTTGTGAGTTCAGAACACCTTACCGTGTCAAACCTTGGTGCCTGAGTCTATCTTGCAGTAAACGGTCACTGGCCAACTGTTGCAATGCGGCGACTTCCGTGTGACGTAAAAGCCACCTTCTGTGCTTAGGGCGGCAGCGTGTGTCTGTCCGCGCCTCGTTAAAATACAGAAATTTAATTTTAAGTACACTGACGTAGCACATATTTAAGGAAATGGGCCTACAGAGCAACGCTTTATTCTTCTATGTATAGTTAGAGTACCGTTCAAAACCTAGTGGTGGTTATGTACAGTGCCGTCTCCTGTAACATCTTCACACTCTGCATTGTACACTACTCACAGTGTGTTCCGTTTCTCGCATTCAACAGTGATTATTTTTATAAATTGTATCCCCTGATTGGTCCTTGTAGTGGAGCAGGATTCTGTTCCCAGTAAAGTAGGAATAGCGACTAGACTAGGGGTTGAACGGTCCAGGGTTCGGATCCCGGCGGGGTAAAGGTTTTTGTCTGCTTCAAAACGTCCAGGCCGGCCCCCTATTCAATGGGTACAGAGGATTTGGGTTAAAGCTGCCGGGGCGTGAAGTTAACAGCTCACGTCTATCCGGTGCCGAGGTTAGGAATGAGTGGCGCTATGCCTTTACAGTTCTCCTGTGCGCCTTCATAGAATGAACAGGAAAAACGTTAAGGCAACAGACAAATTTTTATTCATAATTCAGTTGAATTTCAGTCTTCATCAATTTGATCAAGGTTTGTCTTGGATTTCCTCAACCCCAGAGTCAGTATCTACGTCCCACGTGGCAACGCATGTTTCTCATGCAGCCCTCCCAACGTGATCAAATTCCCCCCCACCAAATACAAAATTCAAAATTCAGCCCAATTGTGTAACTTAGTCCTCCGCTGCCTTCTCAAATATCCCGCTGTCAATCACCTTAACATCTCCTCTTCCCATCGTCTCAAGACTACAAAGCACGATTTTGGTAGCCTTGCCATCTTACATTTTCCCCCTCCCCCATCGTAACAAAACGTGCCACTAATTATTTTCTTCTCCTTTGCTGCTCCTTGTCTCATGTTTCAGTCTTTGAAGTGTTAAACAGAATCTTATCACCAAAGGGTCAGCACTGTGTGCACTTAAGTGCACAGTATCTCGCACTCAATAGGATTAACTCTGCCCTGGTCGGACAAACGTTACCTTTCTTCTTCACTGGGGCAGCGCTGGCGTACTTTCACCTCGGCAACATGAAAGGCCAGCAATTCATGGAAGCACCTGAATGAGGCAGGCCACGTCAAGGTCAAGTAAATGATCAAATGAGTGACGTAACAGACGCGCAGAGTTTAGAAGCCTCGGTCTGGCCACGGATTGTTGCTGTTTGAACAGCGCCTCCTGTAGTTCAAGCCAACGGGGTCCTGCTTCACAGTTTACGAAGTATCGGGTTCAATTTTCAGTCTGGAGGAAGACAATCATGATGACAGGGTTTTGTCTGTTACCTCAGATGTGGTGAATTGGTACGTGCGCTACAATATGCCACGACCACATCATCCCTCCCCAAACGACGGTTATCCAACCAGCTGACGCTATGAAACCTACGCAGTCGAGAAATGTCATCAAAAACTCTTGCGAACTGTAAGAGAGCCTATTCCCCTTGCTTGACTTCTTATGACGCATCGAAATGTCTTTAGCAAATTACCCATTCCGGAGTCGCGAGATCTGCATCTCGGGAAGAATGTCGTCTGTCGACTAATTTCTCTCTTCTTCTAGACGAAAGGCCTAAATTTGGGAAGCACCATTTCTGCATCGGTTTTTTTCCAGTTTAATACATATAATCCCATTTGATTCAGCGTCGGAGGAAAAATGTCCAAAACTGTCTCACATGTCATTGTATTGCAGTCATATCAATGTGTGAAATCACAGAGATCGCCATCATCAGGTCTGTATACAGCAGCTGCGCTGTATGACATTTTGCCTGTCAGTTTCCTTAGATCTGTAAATCTCTGACTGACAAAGAAAGGGTATATTCTAATTCGTAGGCTTTGATATTGCAAATAGATCACTGTACACAGCAGACTGTTTATTATATTTGACTTAAGGAATACTTCTACTATCTTGTTTAGAATTTTCTGTCGTCCAGTTTGCTGTCCAAAAAGAGTCATATGTACAAAATTATAACTTTTTCTGTTTTGTATTGGCCTTGGATTTTCGAGAAACAGGTAGGCGAGAGGGGAGGGGGGCTAGACTGGATTGGTCTGGCTGTAGATGGGGACAGTTGGCGGGCTGTTGGGAATGCGCTTACGAACCTTCGGGTTTCATAAAATGCGGAGAATTTCTGGACTAGGTGAAGAACTATTAGCTTCTCAAGAAAGACTCTTTCCAGCCGGTTAGTTGGGCCATTTATTGTTTTCTAGAATCCCAACTCACTCGCACTAATTAGCCTGCCACCAGCGACTTATTTTTTAAAGTGCATTTTCGACATGTTACTAGTATATAAAGTAGGGGCCGTTGTAGAAAACAGTAACCGTGCACTTGAACCTGTTTACCATGCACTCACATGACGCTGTCGAACCCGAAGCTTCTGTCAAAATTCATGTTTTGATTATGTGATTTATACCACACTATTACTCACAGAAACCTTTCATTACCAGCACATTTTTACACAAAACAAATTTATAACAAGTATGGGTGAAACAGGCTATTTGATGAGATACGTCGCAGGTTACATTATAGTTTTTACGAACGTTTCCTCACACCCACAGTACAGTCACTGCTCCTGATCCTGGCGGCAATTTTATGGCGTTAGAAGGTGGATTTGTCGTGTGCTTATGAAGGTTTGGCTCTTAAAAAACGGCATAATGGCTGTGTTATTTTAGTGACCAGCGCCTACAATTTGTGGCCCGGCATTAATGTAGCCACAGCACGTGGTTCTCAAGCCACTGAAAAATGCAAACAACTCACCTGTCTTCCGAGGGGAGGCGTTCCAAACGGAGTGGCCTGGTACACACTGCGTCGGGTTGCATTTCGCCCGTTGCTGCTGCCTAAGATTGTCTCCATCTTACAACCACTTAAAAAATACCCACGTATCCAAAAACAGTCCTAGACTCCTCATTACTCATTGTCATTTTGCCATGTCACATGTTCGACCGACACTTCTTTTGTGCCAGGAACTGATAATTACACAAGCCGTCGGCTATACTGGTGGATATAAACGATGTTATAAGAACAGTTCTGTAAACTGACTTTACTGGGTCGAATAAAATACAAACCTCAAAATTTTAAATTTAAAATATCATCATATGTGATTTAACGCATGGTGTTAACAGAAACCGAACACACAAGAGTCAAGCTCGTACATAAATTTTAAACCGCGTCCAGTACAGCGCAGTTTCCCGTCAGGTGTTACTCTGTTTTTAAAACATCTGTAAAGACCCTCAGTTTTGTGTCAGCACATTATGGTAACCTCCCTACACCAGCCACCTGCTTGCTTATGATAGCAGGAGCCCTTATCCGTGGCAGGCGTGAAGCCATTCTTGCTTCCTCACAGACACCGTAGGTACTTGTCCGTCCCTCAACCAATCACGATGCGATATAAAGTATCTTCTGCTACCTGGCGACGGTAGCGCTCTAGCGGCAGGTTCATTGCCATTGACCTCAGAATGCTGCTCTTGCCGCCAGGAACGCTGCAAAATAACGAAATTCTTTGTCAGTGTTTTATTTTGAAAATAACTTCGTCATTCCAAAAAGACAACGGAATGCTGAACGCCTGATCGCCTTTATTAGAGCATAAAGGTGCAAAATATATAGTTCCTTGCCGATGATGACGTTCTTCTTTTTTACCTTCAGAGTTTTACATTCATTTAAGTCACTCAGCTCGACCAGATCCTCTCTTTATCTCTCTGTACCTAACTCTAAAGTTAATTATTGTTGCATCCTGTCCTTAGTCCTTTGAATATGTTAAACCCTTCATCCACAGTATTCCTTGAAGGATCATTTTTGTTTTATCTTACCAGCCCCTTACTGATTTTGCAAGTAATGTCTTTCCTTCAAATGTTCTGACTAAATTTTGTAGTCTTTTTGAGGTGCGTTTGCAAAAGTGCGAAAAACGGCTATTAGCTTCGTGATGTCTGTCCATCTGTCCGTCCTTCCGTCCGCCTGCCTGTTTGCAAGGAACAACTCGGCTCCCACTGGACGGATTTTCGTGGAATTTGATATTTGAGCATTATTAAAAAATGTCGAGAAATCAAGTTCCATTAAACTTGGACAAGAATAACTGGTACTGTGTACGTTTTGGATCATATCTGTCTCATTTCCTCTTAGAACGAGAAATGTTTCGGATAAGAATTGTAGAGAAAATAAAAACATTTTTATGTTCTATAATTCTTTTTTTTTTTTCCGAAAACCGTGCTGTTTAAAAGATAATATGAAAAAATATTGTAGAGCCGGGCAGGCCACAGATGACAATATAGCCCATGCGCATTGCATGCTGGATACTTAAGGCTACAAGCACACACACTCAGAGAATGTAATTATTCTTTACGGCAACAATGGTTGCACGAAGGTGCGTCGGTGCCAAGTTACGTGTATACGTACATTGCCTGTCTTATTTATTCTTCTCAGTCTTCTGCCTCTACTGCCTGCTTCTTTTCCTTGGAATTGTCCACTCTTAAAATACGAAAAACATAAAACTGACGATACTTCCTCTCATATCCAAACAGTTTTCTTAGCACTTTGTTCTTGAAAACCCTCAGACTGTTCTTCTCTTTCGTAGATGCTAATTTTACGTGGGTATAAAGCAGTAAGTAACAGTATGTTGTCAATACTTTAATCCTTTTTGGATAGAGGGGTAAAGATTTTTCCTTGCTCAGGTCGCTCGTTTTAAGAAATCCGTCCCATTGTAGGAGACACTGTGTGCAATTTCGTAACATTTGAAACAGGTTAAGAAACCAAAAACTGTAGGACCCTCTAGTAGCGGATGTCGTAACTGCTATCTACGGATTTTGCAGTTATTTTGGGGAAACAAGAAATCTGCACAAAAATTTGATTTGGGATGAAACGTGAGAGGAGACAGACGCAGAATAATACGATATGAATCGTAAGACCAGAATCGGGCTTCTGTAAACAAAATTAAAAATGTCCATATTTCACACTGTCCGCTTAGGTGCTGAGATAATATTTCAACAACACCACATTTCGTTTAGGTTCTCCTAAAATTAACGCGCGTCAAGGATTAGTCGCCGGTCCCAGTGGCCGCACGGTCTAAAAGTACGGCTACATTGGAGCCATAACTGACACAACACAGCAAACCAACATATGTCTGGGTATACATCGCAGACACGTGTGGCTACATTTAATACGAGATGCGTGTCCATACGTTTTGTCCATTACGACACTCGAACCTTTATGCGCACTGCAGCAGGTATCTGGCCAGACTGTCGGCTCGAAACAAACTCACTTTGTTGGCGCCAGACTGTTGGGGGAGATAACATCCCAGTCGTATCGGTTTCAGCCGCTGACGTAAACTAATGTTTTTGATTTCTACTTCCTTGTCTGGAGTCTGTCTTGGCCGTTGTGTGTGTCGTTTCTGGCTCCAGTGTAGCCGTAGGTCTGCTACCGCACGCCTGCTGAGATTGTGGGTTCGAAACCCACCAGGGGCATGGATGTCTGTTGTGAGTGTTGCGTGTTGTGCAGGTAGAGGTCTCAACGACGAGCTGATCACTACTGTGGTGCGTCGTTGTGTGTGATCTAGAAACCTCGTGAATGAGGAGGCCCTGGCACGCTGGGGGCTGTCGAAATAAAAAAAAGGACAAGTTGCCACAAAATGGCAAATCACTTCTGACTGATAAAGAACGCGGCAACACATACGTGATAATGGTTTCGTGGAATCGTGACTGAAGGCGTGTGTTAAGGAGACCAGATCTCATTGGGACTCCCTTGTCAGCCCTCGTCAAGCAATGGCACCGGTACACGGCAGCTCAGTGGCGTACCCAGGAATTTTGTTCGGGGGGGGGGCTCAACAAATTCAGTTGAGGACAGAGAGAGCGGGGATCTGGGAGCGGAAGCCCCCTAGTCAGGGGTTCTGGAGGCAGCTGTAATTTGGTACAAGAAATTTCATTTCGTATAGTAAAGTTTTATTAATTTTTGGTACTTTGAGACTATTTATGATGACAGCCAATTTATTTGTCATTGCTAATGTAAAACAATTGCAAACTTAGGTAGTTTTAGAATTTCACTGCCTTTTTTCCGAACATTTTTGGGTGTTGGCGTCCTAAATTCAG
>Ga0123355_10016179_pt1 | contig 11742 bp, 7 predicted proteins | sample TergutEmb28metaG_3_FD_89872 | JGI IMG/M metagenome (GOLD analysis project Ga0123355, IMG submission 89872) | Embiratermes neotenicus P1 segment gut microbial communities from Petit-Saut dam, French Guiana - Emb289 P1 | ecosystem: Host-associated > Arthropoda: Insects > Digestive system > Gut ...
AAATAAATTATATTAATTGAAATTTTTATATATACAAATAATTAGGCTGTTTGGATTGAAAGAAGGTTTATGCTTACCGTATTGTGTAATAGTACGTTGTTGAGAATGTGCTTGGCTATGGTGTGCATGGAAACATGTCGGAGCAGTTTTAAGTGTTTTAATGTGAAATTTTATGTGAGTGCATTTGTTGGTGATAATTAAAGTGATTCTACGAAATGCACGGTGCAACAAGAATGGTAATAAATCATATTTATGCACTGTTCTAAGATTTGTTAATATGGCCGGTGCTTTGTGGCATGTAAAATACCAAAAATTTCTCCAAGCATAATAACAAGTATTGTATCCTAGCAACTACACGCAAGCGAGCATAGTCAACTTCAACCACGTACAGCCCAGTGATAGCTACAAGCAACACTTTCCGCACAAATGATCACACAGCATGTATTTTTGTTCACTACGACACAAAAATTGGCACAGATTATTTCCCTAACAGCAGTATCCGGTCGGTCTGTCTAGTGGCGATGGACTCTGTTCTCTGTGAGGTAGGAACAGACGTTTTATATATTACTTAGATGAATGTCAGTCTGCCGAATTGGTGCTCTTTCGTTCACCTGGAGAAAGCCCCGTCCCTCTGTATAGTTAATCTTTACCTGCGTTGACTTCCTGCTGGTATATTAAAGTATTTCGCCAGGACAGTCAGGTTACATAGTAGCTACGATCCCATGAACGTTGAGTGATTGCTTCCATCTCCGTCTCCGACATCTTAGACAGAAACAGTGGATTAATGCTGCTACTACAATATCAAACCGGTTCCAGTATGAAGAAGTGGCCTCGGAGTTAACTAAAATCCCACTTGTCAAAATTATCTGACCAACTGTACTGAACACATCTCTTCTTGAACAGTAAACAGTCAAGCGAAAGATGCAGTTCACCTAACACCGTTCCCAAGAGAGGAGGCAAGGATTTTATAATATACCAGGTGTTGGTAAAAACCGGTAGCTGTGGACAGCATAAACTTATGTATTTACAGGGCGGTGAATCAGTAGAAGATCAAGGACATGATCGAAACGAGATTTCGGCAAGGCACATGTCTCATTTTTCTTAATCCGCGACGACCAGCAGAAGGATATGTTGTATTACGTAAACTTATTAGAAAGTCAATTACGAAACTGGAAAGGTAATATCAGCTATGGCTGCCGCACGATCAAACCTGTCTTCATGGTTAATGACGATGTATTCACCACAGACTCGACCCAGCGAAAGTTAAGTTGAGCTGTCACTGGAACTACATAATGAAGCATTAATTGTAATACCCATGAGCACTATAGAATGAAGCACCCGATAACTATATCAGCACTCATCCAGTTGCTACGTAATTTTTTAGAAGTCCTTCAGGGCTCTATAATTTCCAAACGACTCAGCCAACATATCACAGATGATTGAACTGAAGGGGAACGGTTCAATACTCTGTATGAAGCTGTAAAGCATGAATAAAATTGAGGGCCGTAATTAGGCATCTGGTCACGGAACGAATAGGGATTATAATTTATCGCGGAATAACGTATTGTGGTTCTCTGCTGAGGTATCTAAGTATGGGGTAGCAGGAAAACACACGGCACGTACACATGCATGGATGAGATAAGAATAGCACAAAAAGGGCTGGTCAAAAATTCTAAAGGAAGAGGCCATTTTCTGGAATACTCAGATCACAGATAATTCTGCCTGGAAAGGGCTTGATGGAAGCAAACACGATGAAGGCCTTACAAAAATGTTGTCAATCTATACGTACTCTTTCATGTGGATATCGATAACTAGTCCCCAGAGTAGAAGTTCCTCTTCAGATTTTTCGACTAAATATACAGTCCCATAAGTGCTAAATTCATGCAAATTTCAACCACCTTAATTTGGTCCTCATGATAATATTTCGTTATCAGTACAAGCCATGACACTCCTTATTAGGCAACAGTTACTACTACCCTTAGAAATCGGTAAAACCCCAGTTTCAGTAGGGCGCAGGGCTGCCAGCCATCAGCGCATCCTCCAATTATGCCCTTGAGTTAGTCCAACGTTCGGTTATGAATATTTAAAGCATTTCGATCCTGGATGACGAGAATATTTTGTAGAAAATATATTTCTTTTATTTAATTATTCATATTTTTTTAATTATTTACCTACTCAGTACGTCTGGAATCAATATCAAACCAGCACGTAAGGAACAAACTTCTGGTCACAAAGGGGCTTCCTGATCATGGCTATCCATTTACCTATCTACCTATCTACCTACCTACCTACCTACCTACCTATCTATCTACCTATCCATCTACCTATTTATCCATCTATCCATCTATCCATCCATTCATCCATCCATCCATCTATTTATCTATCATCTATCTATCTATCTCTCCATCTATCATCTGTCTATCTATCTATCTATCTATCTAGGATAAGCCTGTGTGTCTGTTGCACCCTATTTCTGCCAAACGCTGAGCCGAAATGGAGTAAGACCTATGGCTCGAGAGTGTGAGATATGGAAAGCCTTGTGTAACACCTCTACAAGTACCTGTAGAGGAGGTTCGACTAAGAGAAGTGAAGTGAAGTGAAGTGAAACTGAGCCGTAGAAAAATAAATGGTCCCACTTGAAGAAAGAATTCCATTAAAATTACTGCCTTTTTCTGTCCTGAAAATAGAAGAACATTGTCCAAAAACCTGTACGTCAGGTATACACTCTATCCTCTTTTTCACAAACGATGCGTGGTTGGAAGAAAATAAATATAAAATCTCTTTAAGAAAGCCCGAAAAAATTACTTTCCGTTTCGATTTCGAAATTGGGGTAAACCTCGTTCAAAAATTAACGGTTGTCACCGAAACCGAGCGTCGTAATCACAAACCGTTCCTCGTCGTGATATTTCTTTAGAATAGTAACTAGTTTGTTGCTACTTAGAACAAAGTGAAGCAGAATGCGTAAAGAATCAATACGACATTCCACTGAGGCCTGGAGCCAATTCCTCTCATGGGAATCCTCAGCTACCTGCAAAAGTGTACCCGGTACTTTCCAACTTCCATTTCAAGTGAACCAATGTTTCAGTTCCTGTCACGATCCAGGTGGCCCCGAAACGATCAATTCAAGTAGAAGTCAGAACCGCTTGTAGCTGGGGATGCCTCTTGTCACAGGGCTCCTCTGGTCAGTCCCCAAGTGGAAGCCAGTTACTTGTGCAGGTTGACAAAAGGCTAATTAACAATCAATCCAACGGTTTCAAACACCATGTCAAGTGGAGCCGCAAGCCAATATCTCTCACGCATATTGGGCTCCTCAACAAGCAGTGGAGCTCACAAGTGATTTAAATCCTTTCATTTTCAGGACTCAGGATAAATTTCTGTCCCATGGCTACCCAACCGCCATTGCAAGTGGGCAAGTCAACTTCCAGCTGCCCGTGCAGACATGGGTAGATATGCCAGGAGATCCCCTACTAAAATTAAAGGTGAACCACATTAAGTATTTAAAAAGTATTTTATTCAGTCACAACACAACATCCGTATATAGTCAATAACACATAGTTATGGCTACATTTTTCGGTTCACCAAACCATCCTCAGGCCAATGAGTGTAAGAGGTAAAGCAGTCCCGTTACAGACCTGGAGTGGCCCAGAGGGTTCTAGGAAGTTAATGTTCCCAGATTTCATGACAACGGCACAGGATGGTGGTAAGGTTGTCAGCCTTACGCACCGGCCACCTTTACCCCCAGGAAATGCTCCTGGTACTCATTTCTGTTAGAGGCTGAGTCGACCCCAGGGCCATAGCGTGATCGGAAGGATTTTATGTCCATGAAAAATTCCAATGACACCAGCTGGGATCGAACCAGCGACCTTCCAATTTGTAGCACAGTGCCTTAACCACTGTGCTACCACGGTCCCTAATTAATAGTAGAAGTGGGATTATTTCCTTGGCTATCACATCATGACCAGCTCTGATGTTTACGTAACCTTCTGTGCAGGGATACTGTGGGTTCTTTTCCGGAGTGTATTGACCAGAGCATCAAGCTTACCACTCAAGTCTGTCTACTGTGAATGGCTGTTCTTTAGTGTGGGACTTCAGCAGGGTTAACTTTTGCTACATAATACTGATTTGATCACTAACACACTTTGTCAAGCCCCCCGTATGGCTAGTGTTTAGGCATCGCCTCTCGTCATAAGTATTATTAAAACCTGGGTGTGTACAATTCCAGGGTGCAAAAATTTTTTGGATGGTGCATAATATTTTCTGTGTAATTGTAGCAGTTTTTTCCTTACATACAAAAGGTAAAGTGATCCTGTTACAGGCCCGGTATGGCCCAGAGGGTGGGTAGAGGTATAGCTCTACTCTTCCTCCTTACATATAAAAGTGTGTATAAATTCTCATGAACCCAGGAGAAAGCACCAAACAACAGTGAGGTACACAGATTACACCAGAATTGTGTGTTCTCAGTATGGTACTTGTTGTGTGTGTCTCTCTTCTGCTGCTCAGAATTTAGAGATGGTTTCTAGATTTTTGGAAAATTTTTGGACCCCCACTTTACTCTATCCAAAAATGTTATCTTCTGTTCAGACAGTTGCAGTGCTCTATGAACACTGAGTACCCTTATTTTTTGTTACCAGGTGGAGCGAGAAAGAGACAAGGAGCGGCTGGAAGCAAAACGACGCCATGACCAACTCAAGAAGTCAACAGAAGAAGAACAGGAAGAAAACAAGAAGAAAGTTACAGAGGTCAGACTTACAATACCATAGAGTGTGTCACAGTAGTTCCCATACTTTCAGATTCATGGAACAACTGTGATAGATCAGGAAATATTTGTATGATGCTGCACATAATTATGTGAAATATCTGAAAGGAGGTCTAGCTGTAAATGAGAGGGTAAAATTGAATAGGTCTTGATAATGTGGCCTTTGACTTGACTTATTCAGTGTAAAGGTGGTAAAGTTTCAATGGAGCACTTTTTTTAACTAGATGATGAATCTGTATGTTTAATAAAGGAAGAAAATCTTCTAAAAATCCAGTTTACTTTTTCAGTGTTTCAAGGAATGTGCTGGTTCATGCAGTGAGTGTAATGTTAAACCTTTGAGACAGTTTATGTTTTTCTGTATATCCATGTTCAAGGTGAGAATAATTGTACAAAATGTTCAGGAAATAAGGAACTGCTGAATTATACCCATACTGTTGTCAGATTTATTTTGCAAGGGTTGAACTTACAAATTACAGATGTGTTTGATAAAGCAGATTCTAAATAATGGATTGGAGTGCTCACTAAATATAAAAAAATGAAACTGTCATGTATATATTTTTCAGATTAAAGCAGTATTAAACATAATATTCTTAAGTATACTTAAATGGGTTAGAAACATAAAAATAGTGTATTGTAAAGGCATAGTCTTTATTTTTATGTTCGTATCCTTTTCTGGGAACACAACTATCATGAAAATTAGAGTACATCTGCATAAAATAGTTTCACGGTTTTACATTCTTTCTCAAGTAGCTTAGTTGGTATTGTGACTAGGCTGAATGTTGTACAAGTGATAAATCTTATGTAAATTCCCAGTAGGAGCAAGAGAATGTTTCCCTTCACCACAGTGTCCAGACTGACTCTGGGACCAACCCAGATCCCTATCCAGTGATTAGTGGCAGCTCTTTCCCCAGAGGTACAGTAGCCAGGGCTTGAAACTGACCACTCACCTCCATCTATTGCTGAAGTCAAGAATGACCAGAGTTATGTGATACTTTAACCTCTCTACATGTCTTCATGTCATGGTGCTTAATTACACAGAGGGAAAACACGTTTGTATAGCATACTATTTGAGGTGTGCTAGGGACAAGGAATTGTTTTTGAGGGGAACAGAACTTAATAATGAGTACTTTTCTATAGAAAATTATTGTAATGTATTCCATACTGTTACAGACGCAGTGTGACCTGCTGGAGCTTCGTGATGCTCATGCAAAGCTGCGAACAACCAATGAAAAGTTACGTCGAGAGAAGGAGCGTTATGAGAAGGAACGTGAAGAACTTAGACAGATGGCAGCAGGCAGGAGACGAGCTGAACAGGATGAAGAGAGGAGAATCAACATATTACTGGAGCAGGTAAGTTATTTTAATTGTGTCCTTTTACTTGGAAGCATATGGGATTATATGATACTATTCCAGTCTGGTTAGTGTCAGTCATGTATCTTTTATACATAAATATAATCGTTTCTATTATTTTTTGTTACTTCAGCATGAGAACATTGTTCTTGTAGTTATATAAAGAATACCAGTTGTAAGCCAAATTCAGTTTCCATTCTTTTAAAACAGTGCCAGCACATATTTATTTTTGGCATACTTTTCATCATAACATGCAGACAGTTTGATTTAAAACAGACAATCTACAAATCAAACCAAATTAATAAGCTTTCACTTTTAACAATATATTTAAGAAAAATGGTTTCTGTGCTTGTAAATTCTATCTCTCCACAGGTGCTGGGCATAAAGGGAATGTTCCTTCCCCTTGTAAGTTTAGAAGTTCATAATAGTTACAAGTCAGGTTCATTGGTAGATATTACATTCCAGGTGGATGAACTAATGCGCCTAGCACCCGAATTATTCCTTCAGAATTCAAAACCAGATTTATCATCAACTTCATCATCATCCCAGCAAGCACCAGTCGCACCCAAGAGACTAAAGGTATTGAACTGCAATTTAGTATTAGAATTAATTTATGTTTAGTGTGGGGAAAGGTACTGGTACCTTAACATACAATGTTTTATATAGTCTGTTTTACATCTTCAGAACACAACTCTTGTTTGTGTAAATCTTGACTTCCACTGAATACCACTGCAGTGTAAATTATATTCTTCAGCATATTCTGGAATAGGGAAATGTGGGATGAAAATGCACAACATACATATTGTACAACATCTAAAAAGTATATTTGTTTTTAATTATTGCATAATGTATTATTTCACAACTTCACCCTCTTGTGTTAAGGGTTCAGCACATTGTACAGACAGTGTGTGTCTGAAAAACCAAAATTGCCTAAAGTTATTGCCAATAAGGTGCAAAATAATGGCAGCCATTTAATTTCTTGTAACACTCATATTACCCCAGGCATTTAATTGTGGCACAGAAAGGTTAATTTATATATCAGAGTGTTCTCCTAGTAATATGCAATACTGCATTACATGGGCTCATTTTCTACTGTGACACAATAAAATTAATATAAAAAATAATATTTTGATATAAATTAAAGAATAATTTGTGCTGAAAAATTTATATTCATTTTATTTTAATTCAGTATTCTAACTCTGAGTAGTTCTGCATGTGTGTGTGTGTGTGTGTGTGTGTGTGCGTGTGTGCCCTTTTTTTTCCTATCTCTCTCCCCATTATGTGCACGTGTATACATTCATGCAACCTTATAATGTGCCATACTGCATTTAAAATTGACCTGTGTTGGAAAAGTGTTATACAAATTGTGTATAAGTGATCTGTGTTTTAAGTTACAGTTTTTTTATCATTATTGGCAGCATCATATACATCAATTTCTATGACTTCCAAGTTATTAAAACTATTTTTTTCAGGGTCCAAAATCTCGAGAATCATCAAGAGAATCCTCTCCACAGTTACAACGGAAGGATTTCCAGAGAGGTAAAGAAAGCATTAGGCAAAAATTCCTATTTTGTGCCTTTATAATTAACTCTTAAATGAGTTGTTTTTGTGCTGAAGGTCTTGCTTTGTCTTAGTTCTCCAAATATATGAGGTTTACCTTATGTACTGGCTCTTTATTTCAGAAACTTCAGTAGACCGAAAACTTCAGCTACAGTCAACTGTTCAAAGGCTGTCTGAAGTTACAGAAGAGCTACGGCGTTTCCAGAGGCTCAGTGAAGAAGAACGGGATAGAGAACGAGCCAAGAGAGCATTAGGATTGAGAAGGTCTGTATAAACACAAACAAATACTTTGTGTTATCACCTGTTTAAGGATGTGGGTAACCACAATAGGGTGCACTTCATTTTACCTGTGTTGTACAGTTTCTTTGTAGCCATGAATATTATACATGTAAGCAGCATATAGTGAGACTGTAAAGTTCTTATACAGTCCTGAGTGTCTCTGGCAGAAGGAAGTCAAGGCAGTTGACATTTGATGCTTGAATATATGTTGGAATCAGTGATAACACTGAGTTTCTGAGGCTGATGGTATTAGTCAAAATTGTGTGATAGTGTTACAGACAAGTTTTGCATGCTTATGTACATGTACATATGTTATACATTTTGTGGATCCAAAATTTAGTCAGACTGACAATACAAAATATAAAACAGAAAAATATTTTAAGTTGAATAAAGAGAGACCAACTTGATGTCACTTGCTTTATTATTTCATCATTTAATGCTCAACATGTTTCGGATGTTCATACATCCATCCTCAGGAGCTTACGACTTATTTGTTGAGTTATTTTGTGGGTTGTATTGCTCTGTAAGGATAGAGGTTTTTGCATTAGCGTACTTATTTATTGGCGAGTGTTTAATCATGTCGTGTGTCACAATTGTGTTGAGCATTAAATAATGAAATAATAAAGCAAGTGACAGCAAGTTGATCTCTCTTTATTCAACTATCAAGATGATGCATGGTCCAATAAACATAATATTTTAAGTATTTCACATATAGAATTCAAATGTTACAACAAATTCATTATATGCAGTTGATAAAAAGTTTAGGAGTCATTTTTAAACAGGAAAAGTTTATCAGCAGAATATAAGGATCTATATTTAATTACCATCTTAATTCTGCTTTAAGTTGAGCCTTTGCATTCATCACATTTGTGAATCTTCATGAGTCTTCATGGTAAACTGTTCAGTACTTTGATGACAGCATTGTACAAACTTCTCCAAAAATATGGAAGGTTAACACTTATCTCTGAAGATGCTAATGTAGTCACTTAGAATTCCAACATCATGGTGGACATTCAGTTTTGTATTTAAAATAATACTAAAGCTTTTTGGTGATGTAATTGTAAAATGTAACTAATTGCATGGATCAGATTCCTTCTTGAGAAGCTAACAGTTCCTCAGCTAGCCTGAAATCTCCCTCTTTGTCTAATTGTGAAATATTGTACTCGTATTTAATGGAGTAGTCAGTGCGTATTCCCCCATTGATCTTCCCAGTGTAGGTCTGATTTGCTGCCTTGTTTCTACCAAACTGTTATGACTCTTACAGTCATCTGCAATATCACATTTTGCATTGGACCATTATTGTTGGGCAGCTAATCAAAGACTATAATATAAAGTAAAATTTAAGTTAACAGTACAGCTTAAAACATATGCTTGCAAACAACTGCATTTACATTATACTGGAAGTTTATAATTAATGTTAACAATCATTCATAATCACAAGTATCTGAAATATCATTGTGATAAATATATAGTTGAATGTGAAGAGGAAAACCTTTTGTTACATTCTTGTACCTTTAGGATGGTACATAATTAATTCAGTATTTTTACTGTATCTCTTAGAGCTGCTTCCACAGAATCTGACAACCCACCAGACTCCTTGTTGCACTCCAAGCCTCTTACTCGAAGTACTGCTGGCCTGCAGAAGAAGGGCAGTCTGTATCGCAAATCTCTGTCCTTAGAACAAACAAGTGGGCAGGATCAGGTACAGATATTCTGAAATACTTGAGAAGTGTGTAATAAGGTGGCTGTCAGTAAAACAACTGGTGCACAAACTGTGTTGTCCAGATAGTTGAGAGTAAAGCAGTACATCTTCTGTTGAGGCACTTACCCTTTCCCATTATGTATTCACAGTACGTTTTTTTAAACACAGGGGTAACATAACCCACTTTTATGTCAATATCCAGCAACACTTTGTGGTTTTGTGTGGTATGTTAGTTGTAACTGTAGCAGTAGCGTTATGATTTCATCCTTAAAGATTTTCATTTAGTGTAAATGCTTTATAGGTTTCTTATTTTCAGCCATTTTCATTCTCTAATGTATACAGCAGTCATTAGCAACCAGTTTTGCGCAATGACCAGTTTAAAAACCTCAGAATATTACATGGACTGGGAGCAAAGTGATAACATGATTGTTCAATGTGAATAAAAATCCAACAGATGCAACAGTATGCAGATATTTATTCACTGCAAACTACTCGGTAGTTTTACAGTGAATAAATATCTGCATACTGTTGCATCTGTTGGGTTTTTATTCACATTGAATTACGATGCACGGAACCACGAGCTTAAAATATGATTGTTGTCAGAATTTCACGTTAAGCTCTTAAGTGACAAAGATTATACTGTAAATGCAATGAAAAATGTCAATATAAGTATATTAATTATAATAAATATAAGAATGTGATGGAGAAGGTGGCCACTACTACTCTGCCACCAACTTCCCAATACCTCAACATGTGTGACAAGAAGCAAATCAGAGGCATATTTCCACCCTTATATCATCAGGTTAATTTCTCGATTTAATTATGACCACTTATATTTTTAAAGAAACTGTTCACAAACATTTGTGCTTTCAAAGAGGCTCTTCATTCATTCATTAGCCAGGAGAGGAAAGTAAAGATCAAATTAAATCCGTGCGCGCACGTGTGTGTGTGTGTGTGTGTGTGTGTGTGTGTGTGTGCATGCACAAGCACACATGTGTGCATGAGAGAGAGAGAGAGAGAGACCTACGCACTAGCACAAGCATGGTGCAGCATACCATTGTAAGTTGGTTCAGGGTGCCAGGAAGCTGACATTAAGCCAATTCCATACTGCAGACCCACAAACATTGGGCACCACCGTACAAAATTTACTCACCATGGCAATCTGATTCCCAGGATTTGTGCACTGCTGAGTTATTTAATTAATATTTTTGGATTATATGTTCTTCTTCTTCCTCTATTATTCTGCCTAATTGGGAATATTCTGTACACTTCTATTATAGCTTATTCTCTTGTTCTGTACTGTTTTCTAAAATCTTTACTTTAAAAACCTTTTACTGTCTCTTATATTTTGTTCATCAGTCTTTCTGGAAGGGAGAGTCAGACAATGAAGGCAGTCAGTCAAGTCTTCAGTCATTGGAATCCGGTGCAGAGGCATTTCCAGATAACCGATTCTTCACACTCCAGAAGCGGGAATCTAGTTTGGACAGGTCAGTTGCTAGTTTGTTCCATCTCATACTGAGTTAAATATGAGTGGGCGCTATACCTCTACTTATCTTAATGCCTTCATGGCGTGGACAGGGAGAACTTTAACTTTACAGAACCCAAGTATTCATTACCATGTTCACAAGAGCCTACCATTGGAATGAAACATGAGCCAAATGAAACCATTCCACATTCTCACATCTCATTTCTGAAAGACCCACTTTAGCATTATCCTCTTATCTGTGCTGTTGTCTCCCAAATGATGTCTTCCCATCAGATTTTCGAGCAGAATTTTGTATGAATTTGTTATATCTTCCATGTGATAACCAGAAGGAATAGAAAGAAAAAGTATTAAGAGAGTATCCTTCACAACAGCAGTCACCATTTGGTGGGCTGTGGATTGGATTTAGCTTATGAGATACCATTTGACCTGCCATTTATGTTTACCTGCAGACATACTTGTATAGAGGAAGAGAATATAAAACAGGTAATACTGTAAAGAAAAATGCAGAAGCTTTAGTAGCTGCTACTAAGGAGATTGGACTAGAAGTAAATGCTCATAAAACTAAGTACATGACCGTGTCTCGAGATCAGAACGCAGGACGAATTCACA
>Ga0123355_10016180_pt1 | contig 11742 bp, 7 predicted proteins | sample TergutEmb28metaG_3_FD_89872 | JGI IMG/M metagenome (GOLD analysis project Ga0123355, IMG submission 89872) | Embiratermes neotenicus P1 segment gut microbial communities from Petit-Saut dam, French Guiana - Emb289 P1 | ecosystem: Host-associated > Arthropoda: Insects > Digestive system > Gut ...
ATATAACTTTCACTTAAAACACTTAAAACCACTCCGACATGTTTCGATCTTTTCAGATCATCATCAGGGAATTTCGTCGTTCCTTGCTAAAGTTATTACATATTCACGATTTAGTTCGTTTTTTTAAGCAAGGTGTTGTGATAGCATATCATGTTACGTAGGAATCTGTTGTAGAGAGTGTAGTTGGCTAGGTGTGCGACGCAAACCTAGCCAACTACGCTCTCTACAACAGATTCCTACATAACATGATATGCTGCCACAACACCTTGTTTAAAAAAAACGAACTAAATCGTGAATATGTAATAACTTTAGCAAGGAACGACGAAATTCCCTGATGATGATCTGAAAAGATCGAAACATGTCGGAGTGGTTTTAAGTATTTTAAGTGAAAGTTATATAGGTGCATTTGTTGGTTAATAGTTGAAGTGATTTTACGAAATGCACGGTGCAACGATGAGATTCATATTACACATTTATGAGGTAATGTAAAAAAATCGGTAGAGGTAGACAGGCCATAGATGGCAGTATAATGCTGCACAGAAAATATGTGTTTTGCTTGCCAGATAACAGGCAAACACTCATAATGTTTAACACCTAATTGTTTTCCACGGCAATAAACGTTAAGCGAAGGCGACTTCATGTTACGTTAAGCGGAAATTGTCCGTTTGTTTCTCTATGTCTCTATCACTTGTCACTTCACATTCTTCGTATTTCATTGACATAAAAATGGAGATCATATCGTGACTTTTATCGTCCCTTTCTTAATTTTTTTTATGTTCTCTTTACCGTGAATCACTGTATTATCTTGTAAATAAAACCAACTTAGTGCACAGTTTGTTCTTAGTATCTTTATCAATTTCCACATATTTCAGGCGACCTTGGGTCCTTCATCAGGAGAAACAACTGTATTTTTGCGACACTTGGTACTTGCTATTCTGTGTGGGTGACTGTCCAGTACGCATCTTGCAGGGTGCTTGCTAGACAGAATAACAAGTACCAAGTGTCACATAAACACAGTTTATCCTGATGATGGCCCATAGTCGCCCGAAACACTTAGAGATCGATAAATATACCAAGAAAAAATTATGTACCAATTTGGTTTTATTTACAAAAAAATCCCTTTCTTAGTTGGAGCTGGTCTTCCCATTATTATTACTATTAAATTCTCTCCTTAGAACGCCTGCAAATTCCCCCGTTTTCTTTCTATAGTTTTCAGTATTTTGTTGCATAATATTTGGCAATCAGTGCTTGTTCTTGTGCTGCAATTAGTTGCTTTCGCATTCTTCTGTAATCTCTCCTTTGCAAGGCAAAAAATTGTCCAGTTCCTAAAAGACTTTCGCATTGAAAACTTCGAAAGAATTTCGCATACGTAACGTTATTTCCCAAAATTTTATTTTGCTATTACTTAATTAATACCTTGTTTTCCCTACAGATTAATTAACTTTTCACTTCCTTTATGCAGTCGCAGCCTTATTCCTGACATTGAATTAAATCAAGCAATCAGCCTGATGCTCCAGCAATTTCTGCTGTAGGACAGTACACAAAATATATCTACATGATAAAGTCTAGAACTGTCAGGGCCAGTTTTGATGAAGAGGTGAGAAGGATAATATCTTTATAATAACCATTCTCCGATATTTTTCACCGCCATTGTCACCAGTATCAGCTCTATTAAATATAGGTTCCGCTGATAAAATTTGTGAAAAATCAAATAAATTGTGAGAGTATCAGCCACAAAATAAATTTACAATTCGCACTTGTCTGAATTTTTTTCAACTCTAACAACGGCAGTTTACATCAAATTCTACTTAACCTATTACCTAACCACATAATCCCCGCCACACTAAGGATATAATGATGCCTTGAGACGAGCTGTTTTATTCCCTGCTGAGAGGAACACGTGTCCTGTGTTATCAGCAAGTGTGTCACAACTGTTTCCAGCTCGCGATAATCTCTAACTTTATGACAGTCAAGAATTTGCTACAGCGCTGGGAACTTTCACTAGGCGATAAATTCCCCTTTTATAATCCCGATCGATATAAGTTCTTGACTTGCGAAATTGCATGCCAAGAAAGCTTATTTTATATCTGACCCTCGTAAAACTTATCAGCGAATGTACTGTATTTGTGCGTTCGAGCATCTTCAACACACTACTAGTCAGGAAATTAGTGCTTTGTCCATGTTCCCACACAGCTTGTAACCGATGCTATAATAGTAGCTTAACGTAGCACTTACTTTACCTATTCCCTACCCATAATCTTCTTTTTTATCGCTATAAAATTAGTAACAAGAAACATACTATATAGCTGTTATGTAGCTGACATAAGGAGAATTTTCATTCGTTTCAGACTGGGTCATTTAACTACGCTGCATAACGTTCAATTATGGTATACTGTCGGATTAGGTGCAAAGATCAGGAACGACAAACTTAAAGAAAAATTGTTACTGACTTATTTGTGGTATTACGGAGGCATCCTTCTTTTGATACTGGGGAAAATCAGGGAACATACGGGAATATCTGTAATAATAAAGACACAATATATCTAACGTGAGATATATAAATATAGAATTACTGTGTTACATAGCTTTGTGGACCAGTAAAGCGTAGTCGGTGTAGCGGCTCGCTACGGTCTCTGCGGTGCGGGGATCGAATCCCGGCGAGGGGCCATATTTTTCCACGCCCGTCCAGACTAGCTCTGGGGGCCATCCAGCCTCCTGTACAATGGGTAGCAGGTCTCCCATAGGGTAAAGCGGTCGGGGTATGACTTTGGTTACAACCCATCTGGCGCCCCTTTGGGACACCACAGCCTATTCTAGGATAAACTTTACCTGTTACAGAAGTTTACCCGGTAGATTTATCTGAGTAACCATTCAATATGTGATTTCCAAATTATATTTTGTCCTTAACCCTTACCCTGCTAACGTGGAGAATATGGTGAGCTCCTAATAATGCCAGCAGATGGCAGATGGGATTTAACTCGGCGTTTAAAAGGTTTATTCTCATATTCCTAATCACGAAACCTAACGGAAGCTTCGACCGTAGAACACGCCCACCCTTCCTTCTTGCACTCAAAGTAATGACGTTCTCGAGGCTGGCTCAGAACATCAGCTGCTAAATGTGATGTTCTTGAACGACTGGATTTCGCCTTCAGCGTCAAAGTTTGTGCTTAGCTGGGCAGAGACTGGTAAACGCGCGGAATGATTTTTGAAAAATCTGAGTAAGAGCACTTACACAGAAAATCTTGTTCACATTGAATAAACTTTGATTTCAGAAACCAGTAAAACATAAACTAAAATAATACGCACAATGTTTGTATGCGAGATATAGAAATAAAACGTGAACTTAACTGGCCATATTCTGCTATTATATAGGATAGCCGGTTGGCGGTCGCGATTTAATAGCATTCCAAACGCAAGGCACAAATGTTACCGGATGAGCAATCTTTCTCGATGGAAAGAAATTGGGTTATGCTAATGTCTCGCGGAAAATGATGAAGTAACGGTTTATATTGCATAGAATATCACGACTGTAGGCTTATATCAAATTACCGAAAGAAGTCCTTAGGAGTAATAATCAACCAGTTTGAACTGGTTAAGAAATTACTGATTCAGTCTGAGGGTCCAAACTTTTCCAAGTTTAAAAAGATAGGTTCAATTTCTGCAAACCAGTGCTGCTCTCCTAGGTTTAAAAATCTGTCACGGTTATAATAACACAGCATAAACTCCCAAGTACCATGGCCAAAATTTGAGATTCAGACCCACTTAAAGAGGGGGCGCTGACAGTTTAGAAATTACCACAGAAAGAAACAACAGAGGTAAAGAAATAGTCATAAATCAATGACAAAACCTCGCATAGAGTTTCGACTGGTGGTATGTCTTAAAATATATATATGCATTGTGTGCCGTGCCAATACCCCTTGTGAAATGGACAAATTTTCAGGTGAAGACGTAGTTGTAGTAGTGTAGTTGTGCCTTATGTAGAAAATACTTTATATACTACAAATAAATATAGCTGTGTTAGACGAGTAAACACACTCTACATTAGTTATTAGTAATTAACCAACTCAATGCACAAACTCTTGTTTTATAATAAGTTTATTATATGCCCGTACATGTTTCGAGCACCATGTACTCATCATCAGGAGGTCAAAATTATATTATACAGCATCTGGTATCATCACACCTGTAGGTTGCCGTCCCGTTCACAGGTTGAGAGAGGACTCTCTCTCCTCTCTCAACCTGTGCACCGATCGGCCACCTACAGAGTGTGATGATACCAGATGCTGTATAATACAATTTTGACCTCCTGATGATGAGTACATAGTGCTCGAAACATGTACAGGCCTATAATAAACTTATTATGAAACAAGATTTTGTGCATTAATCTTGGAAGTGTGTCATCCCCGTTGTGTGTGTGAAAATTGGAAAGGGTATGTAGTCATACACAACTACGTCAATGAAGATGTATTTAATGGCTATACTAGACAACTACATGTTTCGGCCTTTACTGGCCATCTTCAGGTTGTCTTCAAGAGAACTTAAGGTCCTACTATATACATTGTGAGCGCAAAATGTATATAGTAGGACCTTAAGTTCTCTTGAAGACAACCTGAAGATGGCCAGTAAAGACCGAAACATGTAGTTGTCTAGTATAGCCATTAAATACATCTTCATTGACACAGTTGTGTCTGACTACATTCCCTTTCCAATTTTGTGCATTAAGTTGGTTAATTACTAATATTATACTGAGAAGTAAGGTCAGCAAAAAATTTAAAAAGCACCCCTTAGGACGAATTACAATTCTACAGATTCTTGTTTCCTTAAGTACCTTAATGGGCTTAGTAATTTATTGGATATTGAAACCCACACAGCAATTCCGAAAACAAATGACATATTACAGAATACGTTTGTTAACAACTTGAACCGTGTTGACACAGACTCTGAGTTTTACATCATAAGTAATGAAAGCGAAAACAAAGTACCTCAATCTTCCCCCCTCCACTTTCCATTCTGCATTTCAGATACTTTAAAATTTCCATTCACTTTAGAAGGGACAATGGACACTATTTTTCCCGTCTTCCAGCAGCGATATCTATTGCTGGTTTTTTAAAGAAAGTCTACCAAGGGAATAAAATATTCATAAATAGGAACGAGGATAGAAAAATCTGACACGGGATATTGGAAAAAAAAAAATCTTATTTTTCATAACCTGAACTCGAGTTTGGGTCAATACTTTTCATACTGTCATATCATATAAATCTCGTACTTAGGCAAAGTTTGGATCTATGTCTAGGTAAATAATATGTTAGAATACGTTCCTATCGAAAGCTGAATAAAAACGACAATATGTGGGTTTCTCAAAGTTTCAATATATAGAACATATTCACGCCCCATGAGCTTACACTCACTCCAACCTGAAAGGAATACGGATCACGTGTAGAAAAGAAAGTGGACAGTGCTACTTTCTACCAACCGATCATTAATATCCAGCAAATCCTACGCACGTTCTATCTGGTCAGAATATTTCAAGGCAAAATTATCTCAATCAAAATTCAAGCTAAGAAAAAAATTACAAAAATTTGGTATATTTCTTTCTACTTCCATCTCACGAAACACAAAAGCAAAGCTCCATAAATGTAACAACTCAGAAATTAACAAATAATCAACAGCGATTTCCTAAGACAAATTCACGGATATGTCTGGCCGAGAACATTTTATTTAATTCACTGATAATCTAAATTGTGTAAGAGCAGAATCATGTAATCATGAAATATACGTTGCTCTCAATAAATCATTGTTGCGTAGATTGTGCAATACAGAGCTCATACTGCGTATAATTATAAGAAATAATCGCGAATACTGCAGACGTGAGGATCAGCAAGGAAGCTGTAATGGTCTCTTCTGAGAGACTTGACGAAATGTATTAGGAAAGTAAGTATCAGATAGTAAGACCATTCGCTTTAGTTGAGTAAAGAGAGACCAACTTGATGTCACTTGCTTTATTATTTCTTTATTTAATGCTCAACATGTTCCGGATGTTAATACATCCATCCTCAGGAGCTTGCGACTTATTTGTTGAGTTATTTCTTGCTCTTGTTCGATGTGTTGGTGTTACGTTGTGGTTTGGCTGTGGTGGTGTGGTATCCGGATACCACACCACCACAGCCAAACCACAACGTAATACCAACACACATCGAACAAGAACAATACAACTCATGAAATAACTCAACAAATAAGTCGCAAGCTCCTGAGGATGGATGTATTAACATCCGAAACATGTTAGGCACTAGTGCCTCAGCCTGAACACGGACACCACACCACCACAGCCAAATCACAACGTAACACCAACACACATCGAACAAGAGCAATACAACCCATGAAATAACTCAACAAATAAGTCGCAAGCTCCTGAGGATGGATGTATTAGCATCCGAAACATGTTAGGCACTAGTGCCTCAGCCTGTACACGGATACCACACCACCACAGCCAAACCACAACGTAACACCAACACACGTTGAACCAGATCAATACAACCCATGAAATAACTCAACACATAAGTCGCAAGCTCCTGAGGATGGGTGTATTAACATCCGGAACATGTTGAGCATTAAATAAAGAAATAATAAAGCAAGTGACATCAAGTTGGTCTCTCTCTTTACTCAGCTATCAATATGATGCACGGTCCAATAAACATAAACCATTCGCTTTATTTAATTACTAATAGTGTGATCAAATCAGTTATGAGGCTTAGCACGCATGGTAAGGTAGCGAAATCACAAGCACTTAGGCGAAACATTCGAGAGAAGAGAGGACTCTAAGGATGCCTATATACATCGCAGGATATTATTTACATGCCTCTTAGAAAATTGGAGAAGACATTAGGAAAATATTTAATGGTCACTGGACAGGAATATAATGAATCTTTTGGCTCTGTATAAAAAGGGCAGTGTTGACCGTTTGCAAAAATGCTGCACACAGCTTTCAGCAAACTTTTCCCGTCATGTACTTAACAGTCATTTATTTAAAATTATTTCAGTTATTGCAAGTATTTTGTTGCCGGTATTTTTGACCCACAAAGAACTGTTTTTATTGCGGGCCAACAGACCGTTCCTCAGCCGACATGCAACAGTGCAGTTATGCGGACGACATGCAGCTAATATCGAGGCCATCCACTTTTCAGCGGCCAGACCAAATATGCTACCGTACTCAGTTGTAGTTATGATCAGGAATTAATTGGCAATATGAACAATGGCTAATGACGTATGGATAATTTGTTTGATCAATAGCTTTAAGCAGAACTGAACATATTTTGCTAACAGAAGGTGCTCTTTAATATTATATATGATAGCCTGAAATTGGTCGTGCTTGGGCATCAACTTCGTATTCTGTCGTGTAATTCGGATGACGTAAGGGTAAGAGTAACAGTCAAGGTAAAGGTACAGTTAAAGATAAAAGTGAGATAAATGTAAAGGTAAAAGGGAGTTAAAGGAATATGTAAAGGTAAAGGTGCAGCTAAAGTTATATATAAAGGAAGAGGTGGGATTAAAGGTTTGTGTAAAGGTAAACGCAGTGTTTACACACTCTGTAATGTGTTTACATACTGCGTTTGGGTCAGAAACAAGCAGCGAGTTTTCACTTACGCAGCATTATCGAGTTCGCCTTCGTACTAAAACAAATTTAGTTCTCTACAAGGTGGAAAATGAATCTTTGAAGATAATTTATATTAACATTATTTCTTAAAGTGTTAAATCGTTCGAGATCAAAGAATTGAGGATATAGAGTGGGTTTATAAGAAAAAGAAAGTGAAATAAAGTAGGAAAATTGTGAATAATAAATATTTATGTTGTCTTGCAAACTCCGTAGACTATCGTTTGGGCGGGAAAATAAAAGTGAGAGGGAAGTGTTACACTAATTGAAATAAGAATAAAAATTTTCGGTCGAAAAATTTTCAAGAGAGCGGACAACATTGAGGTGCCCAATTCCTACATAGACAAAAAAAAACTTTAGATACTTTCCATGGCTGGACATCCCTAACGATCCTAGGCATCCTCACTGTTGAAGTTTCGAGATCACATTCAAGACACATCACACTCAGTACGAATCCTCTGGACGAGTTATGGCCCCGTCGTAGAGACAGCTACCTGCAAACACACAACACACACACATGCACCCAACAGAATTCGAACCCGCAATGCCAGCACGTGAGCAGCTGCAGACCCACGCTTTAGAAAGCACGGCCAGCAGGATCGGCAAAATTCTTAAAATGTGGTCTATATTTGGAAAGCATAAATAGTACATGAGGGTGTGTGTTGAAAACAAGTGGCTCGGGATTGGGCGCCAGTTCGTGCTTTTATAAAAGCGGCACAGAAACTGCGGGTACTGAAATTCGCGTCTTTTCGGACGTTACGGGGGTTTCTAAATTCAAGTGACTATTTACAAGTAGAAACGGCATAAATTTCCTGAAAGTTTACGTAGTTTGCAAGCCCGTTTTCAGAAAACGAAATCTGGATTAGGATTTCATAAAACCGGGGAATATTGTGACCAGCACAGATAATTGTCATATCCGAACCGCACTGCACAATTAGTTATGAAAAAAAAGCATGAGTCTGGCAAAACATGCCCATTTTTGTAGGACGTAAACATTTATACAGGGTGTTCATAAAAGGATGCTGGGAATTTGAACGTCAACAATATAACTTGTCCGATATAAAACAGTGAACCTGGTAACACTGGATTCCATAACTCAAATAGTATTTTCACGCACCAGATTTCTCCACCTAATGCTCGCTCAAGGTCACAACATCTCAGTGTCTGTCTGTCTGTGTGTCGCTGGCGTCGTTGCACGATGTTGATAATGTTTACGGACAAAGAAAAAGCGCAATGTGTCTTGTACGGTACATGGGAAATTCTGGTGATTTTTCTAATAAAATAAATAATTTATTTTCTTTTTTCCTAACTACTTTTTCTTCAGTGGACGCCTTCAGTCCTACCATTCTTTATGATACCCTTTATTTCATTCAAAAATAAGTCGTTTACTAATGTCGACGGATAGTAGAAGATTTGTTTTTTAAAGTTCCACCAACACAAACTAAATTAAAGTTTACATTTCATGTAACTAATAAAGCATATCTGAAACGCTAATATATGTAGTTCTAGTTAAAGGTTTATCTAAGCCATTAGTACGCTTGGTAAAATGTAAAAGCCCGTAATAATTCGCAAATCGTAATTCAGGTGTTCCACGTAATAAAAGCTGAGGAGACCAATGAAATTCATGTCACGAGAGTTGGTGAAAGTTAAATTTAACAAAAGCTATGAATTTTAAGTGTTACTCCGCATTTTAACGTATCTCTGAAATCGGAAGCATATAGAAACTATCGCGTAGTGAATTCGATATTAGTACTTATCACGTACCTACAGGAAACTCTTAAATGGGTCACAATAAATGTACAATCGTAAGGAAATTCATTCCCGTTGAGCTTTCAGGAAATAATGAGAAGTACTACACGTTCACTCGAATCGCAACAATTTATCATGCAAAATCAGCTACATGTTTCGGCTAATACATAGCGGAAATTTTCACATTTACATGGGTTCATCATTCAAAGATCAAGATATATGGAACTATAATTTTTCCTGTTGTTTTGTATGGGTGTGAAACTTGGTCGCTGACATTGCGGGAGGAAAGGAAGCTGAGGGTGTTTGAGAACATGGTGTTGAGGAGAATATTTGGACCTAGGAGAAACGAGGTAACGGGGGAATGTTGGAGATTGCATAACGAGGAGCTAAATGATCTGTACTCATCGCCCAAAATTGTGCGGGTGATAAAATCGAGAAGAATGAGATGGGCTGGTCATGTGGCGCGTATGGGTGAGGAGAGGGGGTGTATAGGGTCTTGGTGGGGAAACCGGAGGGAAGGAGACCACTGGAGAGACCTAGGCGTAAATTGGTAGATAATATTAGGATGGATCTCCAGGAGGTGGGATGTGGGTATATGAACTGGTTTGGGCTGGCCCAGGACAGAGACAGGTGGCGGACGCTTATGAGTGCGGTAATGAACCTTCGCGTTCCGTGAAATGCGGGGAATTTCTTGACTAGCTGCAAACTAGTTAGCTTCTCAAGAAGGACTCTGCACCATGGAGTAAGTAAGTAAGTAAATACAAGGGTTCATCTCAAACCCACATACCACGATATTGTTATCAATCATTTTTGTTCTTGGTATGAACTTGATGATGGCTATATACTAGGCGAAACATGTAGTTTTTGCACAATAAATAAGTTGGTGTGTTCAAAGGGAATAGGTCGTATTTCGGTTTACAATTTATATGTTGATGAGGAGTGGGGTTGTTTATGCGAACACTGTCCACAGGAGGAATATTCGCTCGAAGGCACGCACAGTAAAAATCACAGGCTCAACAATCTAGCCTGGAACGTGGCTTATTATGCAAAGAATTTCCATGAAACAAGCAATTTCCTAAAAGACGCAGCTTTTTTTAACAAAATGAAGCGTAAGTTTAGTCTAAACAGTAGAGTGCGTCTCTGTTACAAATTCCAGTCCGTAAATGCTGAACAGCTAAATGATCGCTGTTCATTCTCAGAATCAAACGAAACTGATTAATAACCTGTGAGCGAAATGAAGTGTTTCTGGTAGCGTTCTCGAAAAGTTCTAGTTTCACAACATATTTAACTAAAATACAATCAAGAGTGATGCTACTATAGCAACCTTATAGCAATTTAAAATATTTAAAGAACAGGATTCGAAGGAACCAGAATTATTACAATGTGTTTACATTTTCTAACACGTTAAACTTGAATGTGGGTTGCACACTAAATTCCCATTGTGCTGTAAAGGGTTAAGTAGAATAACAAACACCAATAAAAGCGAATTATCATAAATGATGGCTACTACAACATAAATCATACGTACGGGAAGTCACGCTACCGTTATAAACCTCTTATTTCCTTTTCTAGAAGAAAAGTAAAAGGAAAAGCTGTTCATATGCACGCCATGAAGGCGTATGAGGGAGAAAAGTTATAGGGTTTTTTTTTTGACATTCAGAGGACCGTGTATCGTGATATATTGTTATAATAAAAGCCAACGAGATGCACAATTTCTCAAATTTATTTGATAAAATACTCTACTTGTTTCGGACAGGTCCATTCTCCATCATCAGGAGTATCTCAACACTTTACACAAGCAATAGGTATCTGTCATGTTAGTTATGTTGGCTGACAAATACCTGTTGCCTGTGTACAGTGTTGAGATATTACTGGTGATGGACAGCGGACCTGTCCGAAACAAGTACAGTATTTTATCAAATAAATTTGAAAAATTGTGCATCTCGTTGGTTTTATTGTAAGAAGGTACGAAGTATATGGTCTCTTAACCTTAACCTTGGCACTCGGTGGTTGCAAGTGCTCAGATTCACGATACGGCTATTTTAACCCCGGGAAAAAAAAACATCCACTACACTAGGCCTTCTCAACATTTTATTTGGTGTGGGTAACTTTGGAACAGTTTGGTGCGCATGTGAGAAATATGAAATTAAATACATAATATGAAACATAAAAAAATTATAGTTCAATAAAGAGAAACCAACTTGATGTCACTTGCTTTATTATTTCATTATTTAATGTTCAACATGTTTCGGATGTTAATACATCCATCTTCAGGAGCTTGCGACTTATTTGTTGAGTTATTTCATGGGTTGTGTTGCTCTGGTTCGATGTGTGTTGGTGTTACG
>Ga0123355_10016181_pt1 | contig 11742 bp, 9 predicted proteins | sample TergutEmb28metaG_3_FD_89872 | JGI IMG/M metagenome (GOLD analysis project Ga0123355, IMG submission 89872) | Embiratermes neotenicus P1 segment gut microbial communities from Petit-Saut dam, French Guiana - Emb289 P1 | ecosystem: Host-associated > Arthropoda: Insects > Digestive system > Gut ...
CAAAATACACCTAAATGTTATTTTAAAAAAAAATCAATTTGAAAAAGATTAAAAACCACGCTAGGGGGGGGGGGGGTTTGGAGTTGTAGCTCAGTGCTCACGGCACTAGATGAAATGGACAGAGTCACGCCTCGAGATGTTTTATCCTGTCTGAAAAATCCATCTTAAATAGGATGCTTTATGGATCCCAGAACCTGTCTAGGCGCTTGGTAACTGCCTGAACCGAAGCATGATTACTCCTTCCGGGTTGTAGTCGAAGTCAACATAAAGATCTACGTACTGTACCTCAATTTTTAAGTAAAACTAATGAACAAAAATTTAAAACAACATTTTGGGAATGAATATACAGCAATCACACACCTACCAACAATGCCAAGTTTACGAATTAGTGAAGTTACCTTTGTACTGTACGTCTCTCCACCGCCTACATACCTACATCGCGTAGACGTCACAACTACACACGCAAGGTATCATAAAAGATTACTGAGAGACAAAACTATCTTTTCGATAAAACATTCAAAAAACAAACACAAAATCACGGTAGAAATTCACGCAAGCACGACAGCTGTCACTATATTTCCCGGCGGATTAACGCTTTGTAAGCAAAAATTCCCCGATAAATGCGATACCCTATATATTTACACAGTTTACAGAACATGCATTGAAACCAATTAATCTGAGAAGGTAGATCATTTTAAAATTCGATTAAAATATAGTAATTCCTCTTTAAAAACAGATCGGTTGCTATATACAGGACGTATCCAAAATTCTTGGAAAAATTTCAGGAGTAATTTCAAGGAAAAAGTGCGTATCAGTACATGTCCGTAAACAGTTTTCGAGGTACAGCAACCACACGTTCGCCCGACGTCAGTCCTTCAGACTTATATCCTACAAAGTCCATTCTGCTCCAATTTGAAATCAAAAGCAAATTCACCGACGCATTTTTTCCATTTGCAACCGCACTGTGACCATTGAAAGTGCTCGACATTCCACGATCAGAAATGTCAATATATGCAGTAACCCAGCTGGAGTACAAATTGAGCAATATTTTGTGAATTGTGACTTTATAGACAATAAGAACTCAACTTTATTAAGCTGCGGAAGTGTATTGTAAATGTTTTACATCAGTTACGTGTAAAATGTCACACAGTTAAGGTACTAATTCTCATACATCAGTTTCTATGACTTTTTTTTTTCGGTGTGAAGAAATCGCTCTTGGAATTTTCCCAAATATTTAGGATACACTCTGTATATTTAGGATACACTCTGTATATAATCAGCTTCAACATTCCGAACTCAGCATTAGCTCACAGAGCGTAGTCGTGTTTGTGTGTCACGTATGACTCCCAGAACAATCAGGGATTTTGTGCCCTCAGACAACAATAACCTGCTGGTGTATGTAATGGAAATACAGTGAGTTGTGTACGAAGTGGAAACTGCAAGTTCATATATTATTTAGTTGTATTTCGTAATTTAAAACGGAAGCCAACGTCATGTAATTCTGGAGCGTGTAATCTGATAAATAAAGCAGGCCCGGAGCGTAAATTTTCGGTAAAGCTCCAACCAACCGTTTATTCGCTAGTGCACTCGTCTTTATTGGCAAGCTTTATTCAATGTCCCATTCTGAATTACTCGCATAGTCCTAGAGTAAGTGTTAAACATTTTGGCGAATATTAATTAAATTTTATGCTGAAAATCTGTGATAAGATCATCGAAAAGACAAAGCTTCCAGGCTCTACACGAACCTATTAGAGCCTGAAATAATAGTGTGAAGCTCTTAATAATACATGTTAATGTACATTTAACACGGGTAAATATTTAAAGCGCCGGTCCAAGTGGCCGCGCGGTCTATGGCGTAGGTCTGCGGCCACTCGCTTGCAGAGATTGTGGGTTCGAATCCCACTGGGGGCATGGATGTCTGTCTGTTGTGAGTGTTGTGTGTTGTCAGGTAGAGGTCTCTGCGATGCACTGATCACGCGTCCAGAGGAGTCCTACCGACTGTGATGTGTCGTTTTGTGCGATCTAGAAACCTCGTGAATGAGGAGGCCATGGCCCGCGTTGGGCCGCAGCGCCACAGCAGAAGGGGGGATTTAAAACAGAATGTAGAGAATTAAATGTCAACTTTAATACCTGGTTCAAGGCTGGAGAAAATTCAATAAAGCAGTAAAAATATCGGACGTAAATCACTATTTTATTAATGCTCAAAGAAGAAAAAGATATTAAATCAAATTTCTGGCTGGCAGAAAATGAGGAAACCACAGAGATACTATTTATTCTTAGAATAAAAAAGCAAGTTATGGATTGTCCATACATTTTTTTAAAATATAAAATAATAATGGGGGACGGGACCATAAACGCCTAAGGCTCACGGACATCGAAAGAACCTCCTTCTCGCGAAAAAAAAGAAATCAAAAACGTAAAATAATTAAATATAAAGAACCTGGATACGTCATGTAAGGGGTGTACTGTTTTGACTAAAATGAATCAGTGGTGTATTTTTGTCGCGGCAGTTTTCCATCTTCAGACTCGATAAGACAGTTCATTAATCGTTTAGTGACTGGTTGGTCAGTCGGCTAACTTTCTTTCTTTCTTAGTCTGACCTCTTTCTACATAATCATTTTAGATGCAGAAGGTTACAGTTTCACTTGATCACACTCAGTAACACACATTCGTTATAACTTCTCTGGACGAGAGATCAGCCCGCCGAAGAGACCTCTACCTGACAACACTTAACATTCACAAGAGACACACATCCATACCCCCGGCGTGATTCGAACCCGCAGTCCCCTCAAGTGAGTGCCTCTTTTCGCGCGGCCAATGGGCTCGGATAGTCAGCCAACAGCGAGGATGTAAAAATAAAGCCCCTCGCCTGCTATCAAGTGATTTTGCCTAGGGTAAAGGAAAAGGTCAATGTGGCCCTGTACTTTAATAAGCACTGCATCGCAAACACAGAGAGCAGAGTTTATCCCTGTTTAAAAAATACCGACACACCAAAATTCAGTTTCTACCTTACCAAAAACAAAGTGCGTGTTCGTTACTAAGACCATTGGTTAAAGTTGTGTGAGGAAATAAAACTCCTTTATTCTGATAGCCATACACATCCCAAAAACACAGCGGGGCGTGCACAGTGTAGAGTAGTTTAACGTGTAAGGGCGAGTGGTGCTGTACAGTATATATAGCAAACATTACGCTTTAAATGATTAATGCACCATTTATTTCTGACAGAGAAAACCAGAGGGAAAAATAGAATTCTAGCATACGCTTCTGTTTTAATGTTGTAGTGGACAAACCGGTAAAGCACGAAAATTGGCAATTTAGTACGATAATATAAACAGCCAACTAGAAGAAACAATAATCATTTTATTAATAACTTCAATCTGCTCGACATGTTTCGGGCGATAATTTCGCCCTTCCTCAGGAACACTAGACTGTGTTTACAGCTTGTGGTATAAAGCACCGACGATGCTGCCTGCTGGCGACCAGCTGGTCATCAGCAGGCAGCATCGTCTGTGCTTTACAGTTTATACCACAAGCTGTAACCACAGTCTAGTGCTCCCGAGGATGGGCGAAATTATCGCCCGAAACATGTTGAGCTGATTGAAATTATTAATAAAACGATTATTGTTGCATCTAGTTGGCTGTTTATGTTATTGTGTCAATGGTGCACGGTCACACAAACATAAAAAATTAGCAATTAGTGTCATGGTTCCTTCCAACCATTTAACATACTTTTATATGCATATCGCAGATCTCGATGCAAGTTTCTCTCAAGAACAGGGACTCCTTAATAAACCGATAATCAACATGTTCAATCTATCAATACATTACGTAGGCCACATGAAATTGATCGGTCAATTCTAAACAGCAATTTCAAATGAGTGAGACTACGTGCATATAACATATATTCTACCTCTCTTTTCGCAGACAAAACACATTTAAAAATCTATACCCGTATTTAATGAATATATGAGAAAACTGCCGCCCGGACCCACTGACACGCCAAGCAGTCGGGTTGATGTATGGAACAGCACTTCCGTGTTCTTAAAGCTGATGGATCCGTTCAAACAGACTGGCGAACTAGACGCGGCGCGCGCAGCAGCTCCCCTTACATCACAATGGTGTCCAGCCCAGCGGCATATTCTCTAAATATTTAAACTACAATGATGTGTATTGGAATCAGTGCTAATGCATAAATAACGGCTATAAAGGACGTAGCTTGAGTTAACGTTGGCGCCTAACGGACAGAATTCTTAGAACGAATATCATGTAAGCAAAATACTTCGTATCAGCCCCTCTGAGCAGCTTCAGGAGTGGTACTGTTCAACAAATGTTGCTGAGGTGAGCAATACGAAGAGGAAGGGATGGGCGGTGCCATGTATCACGTATGGGATAAACAATTGTCAGAAGTTCTGGAAGAAACAAAGCAATCTGCGAGGCCCAGAATTAGATGGCAGGATAATATTAAAATAAGTGCCAGGAAATAAACTTACTATAGGGTCAAATGATAGAATGTAAATACAATAATAGAAAAGTCGCAAGGGGAAAACTGGTAGGAATGGGACCGAAACTGTCCTGAAGAATGAGGGGACAAGTTGCTCTAACCTTTGGCACATATCGGCCAAACTACACGGCGTCGCATCACAGAAAACAGTAATCTTAACCCTCCTTCATGACCATACCAGCATGCTGAGGTCCAGCGTAAATTCCTCTTACAGTTTCAACTCCTTATCCCTCCATCTGTGCGATATAACCAGATTCCAAGGTAAATGCGGCTACAGCACATTTCTAAGCAATTCTAATGCCCATAACAAAGCGTGTTTCTACATTCAGTAGTTACCCCACTAGCTACATAAACTTACTAGTCTCTGGTTAGCGCTCAAACAAAAAGTATAAAGTAATCACTTAGCGCCATACATTATACAAACACTAACAAACAAGTTGGTCATAATTACATACATATAAACAAACTCGAGTCTACAGTTAGAGCTTGAACATTATTATTTTAGAACTTTGGACAGCTTAGTTGGTATAGTTGCTAGGCTACTAGGTGGACGACCGAGGATTCGTGGTTCAATTGTCGGCAGAGGAAAATCATCCACACGGACTGCAGACTCTACACAGCCGTCTGTTGAATGGATAATGAACACTCTTTTCCTTGGGTTAAACAGCCAGGACATTAAGCAGACCAATAACTGCCATCTATTAACGCGACTAAGAAAGTGTGGAGCTGTACATCAGCACCCCGATATGACTTCATGACGGTACATAAGGACAACTGACACGTTACATTTCACACTTGCACATCAAATGAACAAAGACATTAAACAACTCTGTCATACTCATCACTCTTTATAAGGGACAGTACAGGACAGCAGATATTTCACACCCTGCGATTTCGGCTAAAATGCGGACCTAATGATTTAAGTAATTGTTTGCGCACAGTCGTAGGTGTTTGGTGTGGAAATCTGAAGGAAATGGACCACATGGACCACTTAGACTTAGAGGGAATAGTACTAAAATGGGTCTTAAAGATGCGTGTTGGAGGCATGGACAGCATTGATCTGCCTTTGAACAGTGACAGCTAGAGGGCTCTTACGAATGTGGTAATGATCCTTTGGGTTCCGTAAAGTGTGGGGAATTCCTTCAATAGCAAAGGGTCTATTAGCCCCTCCAGGATTACGCTCCATGATTGATTTGTTAGTTAATTAGTTAATTTGTTAAAGTTCTCAGTTAGCAAATAAGTTATTAACCACTCTTTAAAATGATCACGAAACCTTCAAATAGCAATAAGAATTTACGGGTGCTTTTGTGTTGCCTTCTCGGAACAGAATTAAACCAAAGGCATTTTTCATCCTCAAAAATTTTCCAAAACACAAAGTTTTGGAAACTGAGGTTGACCCACTTAACAAGCCCAGGTGGGCCTCAGTCACTACACAGTGACTGCAAAAGGTAAAGTGATCCCGTTACAGGCCCGGTGTGGCTCAGGGAATGGGTAGAGGTATAGCTCTACTCTTTCATGACCGCAGCACTAGAAGAAGGTGAGTGGTCAGCAGCAAGCCCTGGCCGCACTTTACCTCCGGGAAAGATCCGGTACCCATTTTACAGGAAGCTGGGTGGGCACCAGGGTCGGTCTGGACGAGCGGAAAATCTCGTCCCCACCGGGATTCGATCCCGGACCATCCAGCCCGTAGTCACTCATTATACCGAATTAGATACCAGGTCCACACAGTGACTGTAAGAATCTTAAACCCGATGAAGGAAATATCCAGTCTCCGAAGCGTTAAACTGGAATACACCAAGATAAATAAACCCCGTGCAACACTCGTCAGAAATATTTAAACTAACAACAATAAGTCTTTTATTTACAAAAACAACCTATGCACACACACACACACACACAGTATACACAGTATGGATATAAACCGTACAGTTGTGTATACGATGTGTGCTTATGTTGGTTTTGTAAGTAAAACACGCATTGTCGTAGCACGGAATGAACAGTGCTAAGATTGCACACCAATAAGCAAAACCTTACATAGCACTCAGTATGGTGGTCTAATCTGCTATGTATTTACCTGACATCACAACACCCAGACAAGAAGTAAACAAACTGACTAAAAACATATATAGGAGGGGTAAGTTATCGTTCGTATAAACGGAGAAAGACAGGAGACAGAACTTTGTTAGGCTTGTGGAATCAATTCTACAATCTAATGAAACTTTATTGCATTTCAAATGCTTTGAGAAAGTCGCAGTGCTAAAGCCGTAAATTCAAATTATTGTTAATCGTAATTTTCTATTAGAACTCATTAATAAACCTTATGTTTATTGGACCGTGCATCATTGTGATATTTGAAGAATAAGAGACCAACTTTATGTCACAATTTATTAAGTTTTATTTCACTTCTTCTTTGCTCAACATGTTTCAGATATTAATACTTCCATCATCAGGTGCCTGCGACTTTTCTATTGTATCATCACATTGGTTGTGTGTTCTTGTTTCGATGTGTGTTGGCTACCTGCCACACGGATACCACCACAACCAGCCACACCGAAACTCCAACACACATCGAAACAAGAACACACAACCAATGTGGTGATACAATAGAAAAGTCGCAGGCACCTGATGATAGATGTATTAATGTCCGAAACATGTTGAGCAAAGAAGAAGTGAAATAAAACTTAATAAATTGTGACATCAAGTTGGTCTCTTATTCTTCAACTATCATTAACAAACTTTCAGTCATTTTATTAACACGAAACCCTTTTTTTTATTTTTCCACATTCAGCTGCACACTTTTTTTTTCATTGTTTCAACAAACACCTTAAGGTACATACTAATTCAGCCTTCTTTTCGATGTCAGTAATTATACATCTATACCAAAAGTGTCAAACAGCAAAATCATAGGCGGAGAAAAAGAAAAGTTGTGAAAACTAAGGAGGGCTGAAAAATAAACCATTAAGAATATTCCATTCTTTTAATAACAGAACTGAAAAGTACTACATCTGTTGAAATTTGAATTTGAATTCTTCGTTATAAACTAGATGTTAGTGTGACCGTGCATCACTGATACAATAATATAAACAACCAAATAGATGCAATAATAAGGGTTTATTAATGATTTCAATCAGCTCAACATGTTTCTGGCGATAATTTCGCCTATCCTCAGGAGCACTAGACTGTGTTTACAGCTTGTGGTATAAAGCACCGACGATGCTGACGGCCGACAGCATCGTCGGTGCATTATACCACAAGTTGTAAACACAGTCTAGTGCTCCTGAGGATAGGCGAAATTATCGCCCGAAACATGTTGAGCTGATTGAAATCATTAATAAACCGTTATTGTTGCATCTAGTTGGCTGTTTATTTTATTCCTTGTTATACTTTCGCTGACGTGTGTCATATATATTACCATGTAGTCTAGCAAACATCTTTGGACCTTTAAGGTCCGTGAGGCAAAATATATCTGGACACGATCTGTCCATGTTTTAGAAGCACAAAGTGTTATGACACTTAAAAAATAAATATTTTTAATTTTTCTAAAATAAAAATTTTTTCGGTGCTGTCCCGGGCCACAAAAATTAAATGGCAAGTCTCAAGTAGCCCGCGGCCCTGCCTCTGTGTTTCACACCCCTGATTTATAGTATGACGAATGCACTTAATAGTTCTGAGTATTCACCTTGACAATGAACAATACTGTTCGAAATACGTCAATTTAATAGATGACTGACGTCAGTGAAAATGTTGTGTTTGATAGGTAATTGCGATTAACACAGCACATTCCAATCACTGTGTTTGTTTTAAACGATAATCGGTCAGTTTAACTGTCATGAATGGAGATCATGTCCACACAAATAAAAAGTGCCGGTCGGGGAAACAAACAGTGGGGGGAGAAAGGCTGGACCAATGGGGTTAAAGATACAAGAGGCAGAAGAAAGGTGAAATGTGCGGAAGGGAACAGACGTACCTTTCTCCCCTCCCCCCCACCCTCATCTTTATAACTTTCTCCTTTACCTTCCGCTTCGGCTAAATGTGTTAGATAACGTTAACAGAAATCGGCATAAGAGAAGCCGCATATTGTCGTTATCTTATAACTGACGCTTTGTTCTTTTGGTAGATCGACTTTTGACCAAACTTTCTCCATTTTTGGAACGGCCTCGCGTAACAAAGTTTCAATTCGAAAAAGACTCAGATGTTAAATGTGCAGTCATGATACTTGGCACGCGGTGGCGCAGTTAGTTGAGGCACTGCGCTACAAGTCGGTAGGTCGCGGGTTCGATTCCTGATGGTGGCATAGGAATTTTTTATTGACATAATCCTTCTGGCCGCACTATGGCCCTGGGGTCGACTCAGTCTCTAACAAAAATGAGTACCAGGAATATTACCGTGGGGTAAAGGCGGCTGGTGCGTAGGGCTGACCTTACCACCTTCATGTGCCGATTGTTTTGAAATCTGCGAGCCTCAACCTCCTGGAACCCTCTGGGCCTGTCCAGGCTTGTAATGGAATTGCTTTGCCTTTTGCTTTTACAGTCATGATAGAGTGAAGAAATCAGAAAGCAGCCGGAAGGGACACAACACTAAATTAATACAAGCAGATCTACTATTTATAAATCTGGCTTAATGCATGTGAGAATGTTATTAATTTAAGTTTGTTAAGATAAGATTAGTTGTTTCCATCTGCTTGCACATTGTCCAGCTGAACAAGACACCGGCTCACAGCTCCGCTGTTGGGTAACAACCGATGACGTCGCCCGCTCTGCAGTCGATTCTCAGTCCTGCGTAACGAGGGACAGGGTACTGCAGAGAGGACGACGTTAATTGCTGCACCGAGGACAGTCCCCCTTCTGCAGACCAAGTTCTGTGCTAACTGCAGAGCGGGCGATGCTAATTGCAGCGACCGATGACAACTCCCGCTCTACAGATTGAGGACTGTGTTTCAACAATCACTTTGTACAGGTATTTAACACAGGCCCTAAGACAATATGAAAACCTATGTACATCCCATAGAGCAGTGTTTCTCAATCCTTGTGAGACCGCGACCCGGTAAATTCTTTTTTTATAAGACGAGGGACCGGTCCCAACAAATTTACTCATAAATACCTTCCCATTTTTTTAACTTCATACATTAAACTAACATAAGTTATAATAATTAGTTATGGCATAATCATAAAGAGTATTAGTACGCTTGCGTGTACGGTGTGGCATGTTGACAAATATAAAATTACATTTAAATTAGTTATCAATCACTGGACTAATGAATTATTGTAGCACATTCTAGTTTCCTCAGGCCAACATCTGGGTCTGAGCTTTTCGACACATTCACGAATATTTATCCCCTCTGAATATTTCCACTATAAATTATTTATTCATGAAAAATTCTTAGAAAACTAAGATGACAAATTCCAGGAGAACCTCTCGCGGCCCGGTATAATTAGTACCAGGGCCCGGTACCGGGTCGCGTCCCGGCAGTTGAGAAGCACTGCCATAGAGTACAAACTGCCATAGAGTACAAAGGCGACTATTCAAGTTCTAAAGATGCAATCTAAAGACGCAATCACACACATAACGAAGTAAAGAAGTTTACAATGAGTGGTACAAGCAATTACCAACATATTTTAAAGATTTAATCAATATGGTCTTAATTCTGAAATGTGCCATCCACGTTGTGTGTATAAATAAATAGGTACAGGTATTTAGTCAATAACACAGCAAATATTTCTAATGATGTTTATTAGAGGATAACAACTACATGTTTCGGCCTATTCCGGCCATCATAGGTTTCCATCTGAAAGAGTATTAGTGTTTTTAAGATTTATGCGATTATGTAACGATGGTGAGATCTCATCATCTGTGGTTTTGGTAGAACACCCCCCCCCCCTACCCGGCCACGTCTCTTAATAGTAGTAATAACCAAAACCACATAAGATGAGATCTCACCATCGTTACATAACCGCATAAATCTTAAAAACACTAATACTCTTTCGGATGAAAACCTGATGATGGCCGGAATAGGTCGAAACATGAAGTTTTTATCATCCTCTATTAACCCTTTGACGCCTAAAGACCCCTATAGTGGTCGTACCGCACTGCTAACCTCTAAACATTTCATTTTATATATTTATTCAACAAATGCAGGTTCTGAATATTTTAAACGTGGTATACATTGTCCGTTTTTTTTCTTCTTCTTAAAAATGCAGTTTGTTTCATAATTCTAACATATTTGGTTCCTGTTTTATTCACATTTTATATACAGTGTGTGCTAAAATTTAAAAAAATAATTCCGGCGTCAAAAGGTTAACCCTTTGGTGCCGAACGATGCTAACGTTGCGTCGCAGAGTGCTGCGTTCAATTCCCCACCAACGCATCATGCGTCGGCCAATTACAGCTCTTCTTGTTCAGCTTACTGAGTCTTTCTTTTACTTTCCCTTTTTCGTTGGTAAATATTTGCATAAAAATGAAATTATGTAATTGTTATCGGGGGGTTTGCAGGTTGCGCCGGGTGTTTAATTCAGGCGCCATTATCTTAAACCAACAGGTGTGCTGTATTGGAACACGATCGCTGAATTTATTTTGTCTGTTCCACAGTCAGTTAAAATTGTTGGTTTAATTATTAAGACCATAAATAGGTACAGGTATTTAGTCAATAACACAACAAATATTTCTAATGATGTTTAATTGCCAACTTTGTCCAATAACATACATGGCGATATGCAACACAGCTCTTCTCTTCTCCGTAATTTTTAATCATTTCGTCTCGCTTAACGCTAAGAATATTTTTGTTGATACAGTGTTGTTAAACACGTACGAACCAAAACACTCTACGAATCACAAGTCGTGGCAGAGTCCTTGGTTCAGTTCTTTACAACGTACGTATTGCAATACTCGAATATCTGGCATTCTTTACAGATTCTAAGCTCGTTCATTCATAGTTTTGTGTGACTAAAGCTACTAACCTTAACAATTTAGTGCGTGCAGCGTAACCTTGTGAAGATGATAAGCCTCGTATCGTGTACACAATGGCTGATGGCATTCTAACCCACACACGTTAACTAACTTCGGTAAAGAACTTTGCATCCCAGTGTGAGTGCAGGTTACAGTGATCGTGCTTAGGATTTAATCTTTTGGCACCGGAATTATTTTTTTAATTTTAGCACACCCTGTATATAAAATGTGAATAAAACAGGAACCAAATAAGTTAGAATTATGAAACAAACTGCATTTTGAAGAGAAAAAAACGGAGA
>Ga0123355_10016182_pt1 | contig 11741 bp, 8 predicted proteins | sample TergutEmb28metaG_3_FD_89872 | JGI IMG/M metagenome (GOLD analysis project Ga0123355, IMG submission 89872) | Embiratermes neotenicus P1 segment gut microbial communities from Petit-Saut dam, French Guiana - Emb289 P1 | ecosystem: Host-associated > Arthropoda: Insects > Digestive system > Gut ...
AATAAAATACGAGTATAAAAGTTATTTTGGGACACATTTGTGTAAGTTGACCACTTGCTTATGTTGACCACTTTTTCAGGAACCGTCGGTGGTCAAGTTAGACAGGTTTTACTGTACATATTTATATCTGTAATGTTCATCTCAGGTTGTTGTAACTCTTGGTAAGGCTGTGTTTAGATGTGGTGAGTTGGCAGTTCACACATGGTCCAACCATTGCAACTAGCACGTCTCTAGTGTGAGCCAAATTCCTTGAGGGCACACTTGGCAGCAGCTCGCTTCGCTCGTTTCTTCGTCTCTCCAAAGCCTTGGAACCATCGCTTCTTTCCACCAATGTGCACACCAACACTAACCATCATGACGTTTTCAAGTGCTTTGTATCTGCAGACATAAGATGGCAGAAGATACACTTATGACACTACTCTAGCATGCATGAGGACTGCATTGGCCTGTTTCAGGTACAGCAGCATTCCAACATTTAGGACCTCAACCCTTTGTGGTCAACAGTTTTAATACCATTGTAGTGATCTCTTGCACAGCTCAGTCAAACTGAATGTTTCAGTAAGCGAGGATGAGGTTTTTATGCTTTATGCAACAAGATCACACTTCCATCATTTAATATATTTTATGCATCTGAAAGGTGTTTGAACTTTATGCAGTACACCCATAAATTTACAGCAGCCTGGACAGCGGGGAATTCAATAAGATACTTACAAACATGCATGTTGGCAACCAAGCCCCAGTGTCCAGTCACAGATCATAGCAACATGGTCTGCCATCTATTGGCTACTTGCAGAACTTTTTCCTACTAGCCATGATGTTTTGAAGTGAAGGTTGTGTGGAAGAGAAATTACCCACTCTAGGGATTTAAAGTGAACTTGCATGTTTTTCATGCTTTGTAAGGTTGTTATATTATTGGTATTTCAAAAGTTCGTGGAACCACACGGTCTGTTTGCATCTGATCTTCGTGGCAGTTTTACGGGTCCCAATTAATCATGAACATCGAGACTACTCCACAGTGACATAGTAAGTTGGAAGACACTAACCCCCCACCCAGTGGGAACACTAGAAAAAGCAAACGAACAAGACAGCTGCAGATAATAGGTGCCCAGTCGAACAACTGAAGATTACCTCGCAGTACTTACATAAATGTGGGTTTCTGTGGAGCTAGTTCATACAGTTGGCGCACCGGCTGTTTTGGCACTTGCTGGCTGAACTGAGCTGTGAACAAGACAATTAACCAATCACTTCGATTTACACGAGGAAACAGCACAGCCAAGACCCTCAAAATCAATGGACTCTGAGATCTCCAGCTACCAAAGGTAATGGCAGACACTTAGACAAATCTGCACAAGTCTATATCCCTTACACCGTTCAGCCATTCCTGTGGTGGACCAGACTGCAGGCTGTGACACTTACAGTGCAGGTCATGCTTGCACTAATGTACTCCATATCTTGGCAGGGGGTCTTGGTGTGGTCATACTAAGGTCTTGTACTAACAATGGCAATAATGTCCTTTGGGGTGGAGTTTGTGGATGGATGGATGGATGGTGTAGAGCTTGCCCAAAGAGTGGTTGGATCTCAGATGCTAAGGCCCTTCTGGCTATCAATGGGGGGGTGGGGGGAGGGGACATTGACTGAAGGCCTCCATCTTTGGTGGGGGTGGGATGAAGGCTGTGGTCCACCATTTAATTATACCCTTGCATTTGCCTTACAACTGAGGAAAATTATGGAAATTCTCAGTCTGCTGTGGTGAAAACAGCAAGCAGAGAGCCATGATACGACTTTGGCAACCTCGCTATGGGCAGATCTGCTGGCTGCAAATTGGCAGTTGCTACTGGCTAAGGCCTCAGGTGATGTTGTTGAGCTGCTGGTCAGGGAAAGCACTTCCAAAAGTTGGACTCACCAATTTCGTTCCTCATCAGGCTGTAAAACACTCGCCACACCTCCTGTAGGTTAAGGCCACTATCCAAGTAAATTGCACCAGCAAGAGACTCAAAGAGGTCGCCCAGTGCTTTCGGCACCTCCACCGACTCTGCTATGTGAACCTCACCCTCCTCCAACAAGATCAGCACCTGGAGAAGCAGTTGGCATAACTGGTAACTACAGTATTACACTGGCCTCTCCATGCAGGTGAAGTAACTGATGGCTGGCATTTCAAAATTACATCAACATTTTAGTACCTTCTAAGCACCAGTGCCACTACCCACAGCATACTTCACACATAAAAAATATTCAGAATTAGTACAATATAAAAATACTGAACTTCAAATTTAGCATTAAATACCCTACATACAGTTGATAAAGTTTACACACAGGATGTCGTCAACACAGTACAAAGTGTGTGTATGTGGGCTGATCATTTAATTCCAGGACTGATGTTTTTGTGAGTGAATGAGTAGACTTAATGGCTAGTTGGTCTTGTCTCCTTCGAAGTAGTGTCCTTGTGCTTGTATGCACTTATTCCAGCGTTCCTGCCACTGGCAAAAGCACATCTGGTAGTCACTTTTTGTAACAGGCCTCAGTTGTCTTGTCGTGTTGGCTTGAATCTCTAATCAAATCGGTGAGCTTTCATTGTTTTCTTCAGTTGCGGGAACAAGAAGTCACATGGAGCGAGGTCAGGGGAGTAGGGAGGGTGTGGGAGCAACAAATGTTGTGTTTCGCCAGAAATTCATTTGTGGTTACAGCCCCGTGGGCAGAGGCATTGTCATGGTGCAGGATCCAACTGCCGGAGCGCCATTTCTCAGGGCGATGTTTGCACACAGCGTCGCGGAGGCATTGCAGGACTGTTCTGTAGAATTCCTTATTTACCGTCTGTCCTCTAGAAACGTACTCGTGGTGAACCACCAGTCTGTCAATGTCGAAGAACACAATCAACATGGTCTTGACATTGGAGTTCACCTGCTGCGCTTTGTTCGGTCGAGGAGATGATGCCATGTTCCGCTGGGATGACATTTTCTTTGTTTCCGGGTCATACCCGTAAACCCAGCATTCGTCACCAGTGATTAACGAGGACATGAAGTTGGGATCATTTTGGGCTCACTCGTGGAGTTCAGTGTAAAATGACACGCAATCGTCCTTCTGTTCCGCCATCAGGAGACAAGGCACAAATTTTGCTGTCACACGTCTCATTTGCAAATCTTCAGTTAGAATTTTCTGGCATGTACCGAATGCTATTCTAACTTCCTCTGCAACCTCTCTGATAGTCAGAAGTCGTTTAGCGCGAATGTTTTCTCGCACACGTGCCATGTTCTCCTCGGTGTGGGAGGTGGATGGCCTGGCGGGGGGAGTCTTCAAAGGATCGGCATCCACTTTTGAAACGGGAATACCACTCAAATGTCTTCGATCGACTTAGGCAGGATTCTCCGAAAGCTGCTTACAGCTTTTCATACGTTTCAGCACCGGTTTTCCCCAGACGGAAACAGAAATCGATGCACTCACGCTGCTGCACTTTCCCCTCCATCGTGCGATGCGACGCACACTGCAGGTAGATGGTCACTGAAAGGCTTTCACAGAGCGAATGCGGAGAGATACTGACCTCCGATTTTGCACATACACTTGCCCAGAGTTGACACGTGTCCCACTCTGTTGCCACTTCGCTATGCATTACAGTTTCCTGGGAAAAAATGAGTCCCAGAATTAAATGATCAGCCCACGTACTTATGCATCTTCTTAAAGCAACTTTAAACTGAACTTTTCTGTCACAATACGTGTCCATGTAGTGAACTGCTGAATATTTTTTGTCAGCACTGTATGTACCTTTCTTAAGACATGACGAGCTGGCAATTGGTCACTGAGTATGGTACTTATTTCATGTATTAATGCAGAGTACAGTTGAGTTTGTTGAGTTGTTCTTGATTATTTACAACAAAGTTACTTCAATGTGGGTTTCTAGAGTTTGTTTACTGTTTTCTTTTGTGAAGTAAATATCTTGTTGCTGTTAGATGAAGCCCCAGTGTGTATCTTGTTACTGTTAGATGAACTAACTCCAGTAAATTAATCCATATTTAATTAAAGAGTGAAAACATGCAAAATAAAATTTACCTCCTCATTTATAACATGGTTGTGCTCTTCTTGGAAACTGACAAACTTATCGATCAAGCCCATCAGCTTGGGTGAAGAGTATTTTACGAACTTATGGAAGCCATTGCGGACGGTCAGTGATGCAAAGGTAACATTATTGACAAGTGCTGACCGCAGGTCAGTGAGTTCCCCGGGGTTAAGCACACCACAGGACTCATATATGTGGCAAGTGATGAGGAAGTCTGCAACACACAATCAAATAACATAGGTGGATCATGTAGCATGCAAGGGAGAGATGAGAAATGCACATAAAACTACAGGCAAGAAACATGAAGGAGAGACTCTGCTTAGACAACATACTGCAGATGAAGGAATAAAATGTAAACCACATCTTCACAAAACATGGTATGACAACCTGGCTTAGGAAATACAGACTGCTGTGTCCACCTCAACAACTATCAGCTTCTCAAAAAGACAGTCTAGAATACAGCCTGTAGAACTCACTGAGATAAACTTAACACATTATTTAGTGTGTTCAAGTACAATGAAACATGCTTATTTTGTGTTGAGGATCTGAACCTTCTGCCTTGTAATACTGCATCGCTGGCTGAGTGGTTCCCAAAGTTTGAAATGATCACATCTTCAAGGGTCAAGCTCTTTTCTTCGATGAAGTAACCATCGCCTTTGAAAACACTGGGAACCACTCACCTCATCACACAGCACCACTGTGAAAACCTCACATCTGATGCTGTTGTGTGTGTTTGGCATAATTAAGTCTCACTTGAGTGTCTGAAGAGCTGTACCTAGCACTGCATCTCCTAGGAACTCGAGCCGCTGGTAGCAGTCTGTTATGCGGTTGGAGGAGTATGAGGCATGTGTGATTGCCTGCAGAAGAAATGCGCGGTCTCGAAACTTGTAAGAAAGTCGGTGTTCCAGATCATTGACTCCTTCAAGATGCATATCCATGTCTCCTTTAGCCAAGCAGGCACTGGATGGCATCGTGTCCAGAAGGCATCCCGAATACGCCACGTCTGTAGGGAGTATTTTAAGCCAGCCCAGCAGTCTTAGAGCACCACGAACACCACTGGCCTGAAAAACAAAAAAATAATGTATTTGAAATACCGAACATTTTGTTGTGATGCAAAACCCTTATGAAGCCCAGTGGTTATTATATGTACCACCAGGTTTAACATTAAAAAATTCTACATTCTGTTCATGGAGTGTATTAACATGTTTTGTATGAATCTCAGGAGAGACACTGATTATTTCCCTATACAGAATTAATTTGTTGGTTTTAAGAGCCAGGATGAGTGTGCTTACTGCACAGTACGAACTGAACCTTTAAACACAATACAGATTCATCTTGTTAAGTAACCTTGTAGGTATGAATGTTAGATACATCTAATGCAGGAAGCACTGCTCAGCCACTGAATGCACTGCACTATAAGCACCATGTGCAGAAACAATCAGTGTTTGCTGCAGCAGGAAATCCAAACAATTGCACTATGTACTGCATCAGAAGGCCCTGTATTAGTCAAGAATAATACCATTACTCATGACAACCAAAGTTTCGAGAGTATTTACATCCAGAATTGCCCTTTGGAAACAGTAAAACAATCACAGAAAATACTGCAGACTGTTATACAAACAATAAAATGCAGAAACTTGAGATCAGGTGACAGAAGGTGTTACAGCAACTTTCTCACATGTGTGATGTCTTTTATACTGCTGAGACTGGCAAATATGATGTTAGAGACATTCGTGGCAAATTTACTAAGTACCACTATTCTTAAATTTTTAACAAAATATGTACTGACAATACTTTATGTGTGGTACTTTCAGACTCTTGTTTGAGGTTATTTTATCATGGCAGACTGGCACATATGTTGCGACTACTGTAACCCACTGTATTTCTCACTGGTTTGTATTCACATACCATAATGATAATCATAGTTATCATCAACACCAACACCACCACCACAACGTGTGAACAGTCCGAGAACCGAGAACCTGTTTCTTTAAAACTCTGGAAGTTCTTTGTTTTTCCATCTTTGTTTAGGTCATCTTATGTCTTGTAATTCCTTGGGCTGGTATTACAGAGTTCATCTTGGTGGTCAAATTGCGTCCATTTATTTCAAGTAATCTCACCAGTTTTTCAGATGTGCTTTCAAACTTTCTATAACATTATCTACTGTCTGTCTGTTGTTGTCCCCACAGTAGCATTAAAATTACATTTTTTGCGCATCTCTCTTATTTATGGTCCAGGTTTCCATTACCATACAACAAAGCTGTTTGAAGGGATGTTATGCAGTCTTAATTTTGTCTCAGTTGTCACACAGTGTGATTATCTCATTACTTTTTATTGTGCCCTGGTAGCTACTTTTATATCAACATAATTTTCTTAAGCAGATATTAAATTTCCAAATGAATTAAAATTAGGAACTTGTTTCACAACTATTCTGTCAGTTTCTAGCTAAACCCTTTGTATGTTTTCACCATATAATCCCACTGCTTTAGTTTTGAGGGGGGAAACTTTCAAAATATGTTCTTTTACATTTTTTTATAAGCCACTTTTTGTAATTCATTCTTGGATTTTGCTATCAAACCTTGGTCATCAACACACAGTAATGTTTAATCTGTTATAAAAAATTAAGTTCAATTTGACTATGTGTGGACTCATTCCATTAATTATGACTATACCAATGTATATATTCAACAGACATGGCGATAACCTAAAACCCCATATTACTCCCTAGCTGATAACAACTGCCCTCAGAATTGTTCATAATTACACTTTATATGTATGTTTGAGTGCTGATACAGGCTGCAGTTGTCATGGTAACTGTGCCTACGTCTCAGCAGTTGTCCTGGTAACTGTGCCTACGTCTCAGCAAGTGTCCTGGTAACTGTGCCTACGTCTCTGCACTTGTCCCGGTAACTGTGCCTATGTCTCAGCAGTTGTCCTGGTAACTGTGCCTACATCTCAGCAGTTGTCCTGGTAACTGTGCCTATGCCTCAGCAGTTGTCCTGGTAACTGTGCCTAGGACTCAGCAGTTGTCATGGTAACTGTGCCTAGGACTGAGTGGTTGTCCTGATAACTGTGCCTAGGACTCAGTGGTTGTCCTGGTAAATGTGCCCACATCTTAGCGGATGTTCTGGTAACTGAGCCCACATCTCAGCAGTTGTCATGGTAACTGTGCCCATGTCTCAGGGGTTGTCATGGTAACTGTGCCCATGTCTCAGCAGCTGTCCTGGTAACTATGCCCACGTCTCAGCAGCTGTCCTGGTAACTGTGCCCAAGTCTCAGTGGTTGTCCTGGTAAATGTGCCTAAATCTCAGTGGTTGTCCTGGTAACTGAGCCCACGTCTCAGCAGCTGTCATGGTAACTTTGCCCACGTCTCAGTTGTCGTCCTGGTAACTGTGCCCATGTCTCAGCTGTTGTCATGGTAACTGTGCCCACGTTTCATCAGTCATCCTGGTAACTGTGCCAACATCTCAGCTGTTGTCATGGTAGCTGTGCCCATGTCTCATCAACTGTCTTGGTAACTGTGCTCATGTCTCAGCGGTCATCATGGTAACTGTGCCCAAGTCTCAGCAGTTGTCCTGGTAACTGTGCCCATGTCTAGGCTGTTGTCTTGGTAACTGTGCCCACGTCTTGGCTGTTGTCATGGTAACTGTGTCCACATCTCAGCTGTTGTCATGGTAACTGTGCCCACATCTTGGCTGTTGTCATGGTAACTGTGTCCACATCTCAGCAGTTGTCTTGGTAACTGGGCCCACATCTCGGCTGTTGTCACGGTAACTGTGCCCATGTCTCAGCTGTAGTCGTGGTAACTGTGCCCATGTCTCAGCTGTTGTCCTGGTAACTGTTCCCACATTTCAGCAGTTGTCCTGGTAACTGTGCCCACATCTCAGCTGTTGTCATGGTAACTGTGCCCATGTCTCATCAACTGTCTTGGTAACTGTGCTCATGTCTCAGCGGTCATCATGGTAACTGTGCCCATGTCTCAGTTGTCCTGGAAACTGTGCCCAAGCCTCAGTAGTTGTCCTGGTAACTGTGCCCACATCTAGGCTGTTGTCTTGGTAACTGTGCCCACACCTTGGCTGTTGTCATGGTAACTGTGTCCACATCTCGGCTGTTGTCATGGTAACTGTGCCCATGTCTCGGCTGTTGTCCTGGTAACTGTGCCCACGTCTCGGCTGTTGTCCTGGTAACTGTGCCCAAGTCTCTGCTGTTGTTCTGGTAACTGTGCCCAAGTCTCTGCTGTTGTCCTGGTAACTGTGCCCAAGTCTCTGCTGTTGTCCTGATAACTGTGCCCAAGCCTCTGCTGTTGTCCTGGTAACTGTGCCCACATCTCGGCTGTTGTCCTTGTAACTGTGCCCACGTCTCAGCTGTTGTCATGGTAACTGTGCCCATGTCTCAGCAGCTGTCATGGTAACTTTGGCCACATCTCAGCTGTTTTCCTGGTAAGTGTGCCCACGTCTCAGCTGTTGCCATGGTAACTGTGCCCACATCTCAGCAGTCGTCCTGGTAACTGTACCCACATCTCAGCTGTTGTCATGGTAACTGTGCTCATGTCTCAGCAGTCGTCATGGTAACTGTGCCCAAGTCTCAGCTGTTGTCCTGGTAACTGCCCACTTCTCAGCAGTTGTCATGATAACTGCACCCACATCTCAGCTGTTGTCCTGGTAACTGTGCCCACATCTCAGCTGTTGTCCTGGTAACTGTGCCCATGCCTCAGCTGTTGTCCTGGTAACTGCCCACACCTCAGCTGTTGTCCTGGTAACTGTGCCCACATCTCAGCTGTTGTCCTGGTAACTGTTCCCACGTCTCAGTGATTGTCCTGGTAACTGCCCACGTCTCAGCAGTTGTCATGTTATTTGTGCCCATGTCTCAGCTGTTTTCATGATAACTGTGCCCACGTCTCAGCAGTTGTCACGGTAACTGTGTCCACGCGTCAACAGTTGTCATGATAACCGTGCCCACGTCACAGCAGTTGTCATGGTAACTGTGCCAACGTCTCAGCAGCCGTCATGGTAACTGTGCCCACGTCTCAGCAGTTGTCATGGTAACTGTGCCCACGTCTCAGCAGTTGTTATGGTAACTGTGCCAATGTCTCAGCAGCTATCATGGTAGCTGTGGCCACGTCTCAGCAGTTGTCATGGTAACTTTGCCAACGTCTCAGCAGCTGTCATGGTAACTGTGCCCACATCTCAGCAGTTGTCATGGTAACTGTGCCCACATCTCAGCAGCTGTCATGGTAACTGTCCCCATGTCTCAGCAGTTGTCATGGGAACTGTGCCTACGTTTCAGCTGTTGTCATGGCAACTGTGCCTAAATTTCAGGTGTTGATTCCCAGCTTGTCCCAACCCAAGGAAAAAAAGAGGAGGTTTAGACTTGGGACAAACATTCCCACATTGCAAAAAAAGAAATGTTGGGCACAATCAACAGAAGCCTCCAGTGAGGTCAGAAAAAGTGCAACAAATCAGTCAATGTACAACACACTTGTTATCCGGAACATGGAATGTCAGAACATTATTTAGAACTGGCTCACTAATAATGTTTACCCAGCATTCACTTCACCACAAACTAGATATTACAGCTACACAAACAACTAGGTGGCACAACGAACATGTGTCCACAAAAATGCAAAATTTCTTTTGTTGTGTGAAAGAAGGGTGAAAACATGAGTATGTAGGAGCATTTTCTGTTAAAAAGAAATATGAAATAATGTTCTTGATTTTAGGTTACAGATGAAGGGAAATGTACAGTACAGACAGAAACAAAATCTGGTTGATACATCTGTAATGAATGTGTATGCTCCAACAGAACAGTCAGATGATGTTAGTGAGGACTAGTTTTACCAAACTGTGGAAGAAGTCGATAACTCCAGATCAAATTATGATATCAAAATGGTGATCAGAGATTTAAATGCAAGACTACGACAAGAAAGTACGTACAACAGATTTATTGCAAAACATAGCCTACATCTGTAAATTAACAATAATGGACAGAGAAAAAATCAGAATATACAAGACTCTAATCCAATGAATATTAAGCTATGGCTGTGAAGCATGGACAATGACTCAGTCACCAGAAGAAAGGTTAGCAATACTTGAAAGGAAAATACTATGAAGAATATCTGGACTGGTCTAAGAAAATGACTTACGATGGAGACTAAAACATAATGAAAGTGCTCTGTGAACTGTTAGATGGACCTGATATAGAGAAATATATCCAGTTCAAAAGATTACAATGGGCCAGTCATATAGTCCTAATGGATAATTCTAGAATACCATAAAAGTACTTAATGGTAACACTGCTAATATGTGAAGAACACAGCAGCACAAACTCTTTGCTGCTCCCGAAGATATGAGGATGGAGGAGACCAGCAGGGGATAGGGATATCTGGAGGCAAACTACTGAAGACCAGGGCCCTCTGCAGGCTGTCATACCAATGAAGAAGACGCAGAAAAGGAACTGTCCTGGTATGTTACCTTCTCTTAAAACCTGCCATGTATTTCCTTGCTTTACATTTCCACATGCTTTTCCATAGTTGATACACAAAAGAAATGTGGGCAAGTTAAGCTTCCTTCTTTTCTCCAGAATGTGCTGCATAGTGCATATGGCACCCATGGTACTCCTTCCTCTTCATAAACTGCCATGCTCCTCCAATACAGTATCACAACAGCAGTTAAGCTTATGTTTTAATATGGCAGCATACAACTTGGATGCAGTCAGTAGCAGTGTTAGTCATCTGTTTTGGCCCCTTCCTACAGATGTTGATTACAATTACAATTCCCATCTCTCAGTCTTTAGATATTTGGTGCTTGGACCACATGTTACTTGCTGAATGTAACAATATGTAGTTAAGTGAACTACTTTAATATCTGAAAAGTTCTATATTTAAACTGTCTATGCTAGAGAACTTTACGTTCTTTGCCTTTTTCAGTGCCAGCTCTAAATCTTCCATAGTTAAGTGTGCTTCATAATCACTTACTTCACCCACTTCTTACTCCTTCTCCATCTTGAATATCACAGTTGAAATGCAGTTCTGTGTACTGAGTCTGCCAACCTTCTTTTGACATCAGGTTTGTTTGTAACTGGTTATTACTGCTAATTGCACTTTCTGCAGTCCTGTGAATCCTCTTTTTATGGGTCAGTTACATCACCTTCTATAGATGTCACAAATTTATTGCAATCATTTCCTCAAATCTTCTGCTCTTTGTTTCTTATATTCAATGTGTTACTTTGGGTCTTTAATTTGCAGATTTCATATGAATCCATTAATAGATGAGAACTGCTATTAATCATTAGTGCAAGTGCTATAAAATTACCACAGCAACTAATTAAAATTTAAGTGTTGTAACACAACTATTTTTGAAGAATATGACAGCACTAATATGAAGCCTGTCTGTCACTGTCATGTTGTCACATTCCACATAACTGACTTAAATACATATGTGCTACAATTCTTACGACATACTTAGAACTGAAACAGTATGGGGTACAACAGGGCTTACCGCTCAGTATTTTTCTGGCTCCTCCCAATGTAAAGTTTCCAATGCAGATGTTCTTGCACAATAAACAGGACATCTACGAGGTTTGTTCAAAAAAAGACCGAACTTTTGCTATAAAAACTTTATTGCTCATTTTACAACATTTTAAGCACTGTCCCCCTCAAAGTAGTCCCCTCTACTGGCAATACACCGTTCCCAAC
>Ga0123355_10016183_pt1 | contig 11741 bp, 10 predicted proteins | sample TergutEmb28metaG_3_FD_89872 | JGI IMG/M metagenome (GOLD analysis project Ga0123355, IMG submission 89872) | Embiratermes neotenicus P1 segment gut microbial communities from Petit-Saut dam, French Guiana - Emb289 P1 | ecosystem: Host-associated > Arthropoda: Insects > Digestive system > Gut ...
CGGGCCAAATACGCCTATTGTTTTCAATTGGCTGCCGGGCTGCCGGTGTGATTGCGTTGCACGGTTGAATGTACGGTTTGCGCCGCTGTCGCCGCGCACGCCGCGCAGGGCCATAACATACCCTGTATGGTGGTCGAGCAGCACAAATGCAGATTGCGGCTGCGGGGTAAATAGCGGATGATTTTCTACTAACCGATCTTGGGCTGTCATTTCGGCTGCCAAAACTTCTTGCATCCATTCCTCTGCGTCTTGCATGGAAAGCACATTGCGATTACGCTGGAAATGGCGGGTCTGGTTGGTTACAGTGTTATATATCGAAAAGTTGAATTCTACATCAATAGAAAAATCCGACTGTGGCCAGTAAGACTCATCTAAAAATACCCTGTCCACAATGGCTTGCATCTCCTGGTTTTGGGTAGTGTATATGCGTACCCCGCCGCCAAAAATCCATCTGTTTGCCATGTCTCTGGTCAAATTGTGTTCGCGCATTAAATCATTGCGGACGGAATCCAGCAAAGCGTTCGTAAAACAGTCGAATGGCGATATAATTGGGCGTGTTGTACCTGCGTCTGTGCGGGCAATGGTAGAATATACGGCACCTATCATCGTGCCGTCTTCGCGCTCTACTTCCTTTATGGCTTCAGCATGTTCTTCCTCTGTAATAAATTCCAGACGGAGCATACTGTCTAGTACATGTTGTGTCCTTGCCCAGTTGGCTTCTGGTCTGGTATCCGGTGGAAAGCGGGTTGGGTTTTGTGTAATGGAAGCAATAGTGGCGGCTTGGGCAATGGTTAAATCCCAAACGTCTACACCATAATAAAACTGTGCCGCCGCCTGGACACCATAGTTAGAACGCCCAAGGTTGATAATGTTGAGGTATGACTCCAATATAAAATTTTTCGCCTCTATGCTGCATCCATATTGTTCTGTTAATTGGCGCTCGAAATTAACCGCAAGGTACTGCTCCTGCAGCTTGTAAATAAAATTGGATTCGAAACGGTCCAGCATATTTTTGATAAGCTGTTGGGTTATGGTGCTTGCGCCTTCGGTTCTTGCGCCGCCAGACTCTATAAGCCTATGTGCGGCACGCCCAATACCGCGAATATCTATGCCGTTATGCTCGAAGAAACGCTCGTCTTCTATGGCCACAAACGCGTGCTGCACGTGCAGGGGGATTTGTTCGATATAAACGCTTTCGTGGTTGTGCCCGGCGTGCAAGGTGAGCAGCACTTCGCCTGTATTGCTGCATATAATGAATGAGCTGCGGTAGACAGACCGGGTCATTTCCATGTTAAGCTCCGGCGCATTGCTTAAAATGCCAAAGTACATGCCAACACCGCCGCCAAGCACTGCAAAGCCAGCAATAAGCACCAAGCCTAAAGTTATACGCAAAACCAAAAGACTCACTTTGTTGCGCACACGTGTAGTATGTGGGTTTTGCTTACGCATATTTCGTTTTTTACCCAAATGGGAATAATCCATGATATTTTCACCTCATATAAATTCTGCTGAATATATGTTACTTACGCAATGACATAATTTTGACATAATCTCATTATACAGCAAAAAATGCTTTTCGCAAAGGATTTATACCGCAAACTACGGCAATCTTTGAAATTTTCTTGTAGAAATGTGAATTGGTGTGTATAGTAGACCTGCAAAGATACGAGTAGAGTAGGTATCGTGATGTCCGGAAACACACCTTGTTTGTACGTTGTAGCAACCCCAATAGGCAACCTAGAGGACATGACCCCTAGGGCCATCCGCATTTTAGGCGAAGTGAGTATGATTGCCGCAGAAGATACCCGCCACAGCAGAGGGCTTCTTTCGCATTTTCATATAAAAACCCCAATGTTTTCCTGCCACAAATTTAACGAGGAAAAGCGCGGGGATTTTTTCATATCCGCGCTTAAAGAGGGCAAGAGCATCGCCCTTATTTCCGATGCCGGAACGCCGTGCATATCTGATCCGGGACATAAGCTTGTAGATATGGCTCATAAAGCGGGCTTTCCTGTGGTTGCGGTGTGTGGGGCCAGTGCGGTGGTTTCTGCATTGTCGGTATCCGGGTTTGATGTGTCGCAGTTTCGCTTTTTGGGCTTTTTGCCGCGTACCAAGGGGGATATGCTGAAAAGTTTGGCGGGCTTTTTGCCCGGTACAATTGTGTTTTATGAATCCCCAAAGCGTATTGAGGCGACACTTCGTATTATTGCGGAAAAATACCCGCAAGCACATATTTGCTTGTGCAATGACATGAGCAAAAAATTTGAACGGGTATATCGCGGCGGTGTAGCGGAAGTTTTGGAAATGCTGGCAGACAATGCGTATGCGCAAAAAGGCGAATATGCTTGTGTGGTAAACGTAATGGAATTGCCGCAGAAAGTTGTAGATGAAAATGAAATGCTGCCAAGCCCGGAAGCGCTGCTTGTGGATATAATGATAAAAACCGGCTGCACGTTGAAAGATGCCGGTGCGGAGCTGAATAAACAGCGTGAAGACTTGAACAAAAAAGCAGTTTATGCTGCAATGCTGAATGTCAAAAATCTTTTTTCGAGTGGTGATTGAGAGATACCGCTTGAAAAAAACGTGTGGAAAAAGACCTGGCATCAGGCGCAATTTTGGAGGTTAAGAATTTCCCATGAAAGAACTCATCCTACCCCACGGCAAGGTAAAACTACCGGCATTTTTCCCGGACGGCACAAGAGGCGTCGTGCGCTGCGTAGATGCCGCAGACTTGGAGGCCTGCAAAGTTCCCGGCCTTGTAATGAACACATACCACTTGATGACCAAACCCGGCGCAAGCACCATCAAAGCGCTTGGGGGGCTCAATAAATTTGCCGCTTGGAATAACCCTATTATAACAGATTCTGGCGGTTTTCAGGTGTTTTCGCTCATTCGCGAAAATGCTTCCTTTGGCGAAATCCGGCCAAACGAAATAATCTTCCGCCGTGATGGGAAGAAAACCGTACTTTCGCCGGAAAAATGTATACAATCGCAGCTGGCGTATGGTTGCGACGTGCTCATGGCGCTGGATTACTGCACCCATCCCAACGACCCTTACGCACGTCAGGCAGAGTCTGTAGATGTGACCATGCGCTGGGGCAAAAAGTGTATGGATACTTTTACAAAGTCGGTTAAAAAAAGCGATGAGCGCCAACTTTTCGGTATTATTCAAGGCGGCAACGAAAAAGCCCTCCGCAAACAATGCGCCGACGCACTTTTGCAAATGGGATATAAAGGCTTTGGCTTTGGCGGCTGGCCGCTGGATGAAAAGGGACGGCTTACGGAAGAAATCCTTGCCTATACCGCAGAGCTGGTGCCGGATGGAATGGTAAAATACGCCATGGGCGTTGGCAGGCCGGAAAATATTGTAGCCTGCGCGCGCATGGGATATACGCTTTTCGATTGCGTAATCCCTACCCGCGAGGCACGGCATAACCGCTTGTATGTGTTTAACGCAGAGTTTGAGAAGCCGGAAGATATTGATATTGGCCGCAATTTCTACCACTACCATTATATTTTGGATGATGAGCATAGGCGGGATAGCCGCCCGATATCAAGCCTGTGCGACTGTCACGCCTGTATAAATTACTCCCGCGCGTATATCAGGCACTTGGTGAGCATTGGCGACAGCCTTGGGCATCGCCTGGCAACCATGCATAATTTGCGGTTTTATACCATGTTAATGGAAGCATTGCAGAGGGAAAACGTATGATAACCAGTACAAAATATAACATGTTGTATCCACCACTTGTAGAACGTATTTATACAGAAGAAAGCCGAAAAAGTGGCAAAGATTGCGAAAAAGCGGTAAAGACCCGCTTGCACCAGATGTTTGGCGCATATGTGCAGGGCAACGCACATAAAAAAGCGGCGGCGTTGCTACAAGCGTTGGAAGCTGGCGAAGACTTAGCGGAAATTTCTGCTGCGATAATGGCACTTCATACATCCACAAAAGAGCGTCTGCCACATCTAGAGCATTTTTGCGCGTTCGTGGCTAACCACACGGGCAGTATAGAAACCATCATAGATTTAGGCTGCGGGTTTAACCCGTTTTCTATTCCATACTGGACGGGATATAAGCTAAAAGCGTATTACGCATATGATATTGATACACGTACAAAAGGCCTTTTGAACCGCTTTTTTATGCACTTAGGGCTACCACCAACGGCCGGTTGCGCAGACCTTGTGGTGGAAACCCCTGCTTATAAAGCAGATTTAGCACTAATGTGTAAGCTTGTTCCTGTGCTGGAAGCCCAAGCACAAGGGCGCGGGTTTGAACTGGCCAGGCAGCAACACGCAAAATTTTTGGTCATAACATATCCCTTAAAGAGCCTTGGCGGCAGGGAAAAAGGCATGGGCAAAAACTATGCGGCACAGTTTGAAAAGGCGCAGGCAAATGGAGCTTTAGGAGGCTATGTACCTGTAGAATGCAAGGAAATTGGTAACGAGTTGGTATATGTATTGGCGCGAAAATAAAAAATCCAAATTCGGCTCATGATCATACCGGAATTTGGATTTTTTTCGGTTATACGCTTTTAGGTTCGGCACTTTTTGTGTTACCGGGCACATACTGCCCCACGTTTTGCGCTGTGCGGCATGGAATACTTTCTGCTTCTTTTTTGATTGCTTTTCTATGGGTACGTATTTTTTTTTCATGAGAAACACCTCCATTGTTATTATAGCATATTTTTGTCCATATGCCAGTCACGTGTTATAATACCTTTAACATTTTCACAGCCTATTTTCAGAAACGAGGAATCCTATGCCACGCAAAATTTTATTAATCGATGGTTTTAGCATATTAAACCGCGCGTTTTACGCGTTGCCGCTGCTTTCTACAAAGGATGGCGAGTACACCAACGCGGTATTCGGCTTCATGAATATATTTTTCCGTTTTTGCGACGAGGAGCAGCCGGATTATATAACCGTAGCATTCGACCTGCCGCAGCCTACATTCCGGCACGAGCAATATGGCGCGTACAAAGGCACCCGCAAAGGAATGCCTGACGAGTTGCGCGCGCAGGTGCCAATGCTCAAACATTTGCTTGAAAAAATGCACATAAATATAGCAGAATGCGCCGGGTTTGAAGCGGACGACGTTATTGGCACGTTAACCGCAAAAGCGGTGGCAGAAGGAATAGAGCCTGTAATCATCAGTGGCGACCGCGACCTTTTGCAATTGGCAACTGATACCGTGCGTATCCGTTTACCCAAAACAAAAGCGGGCAAAACTGAAGTGGAAGACTACTATGCCGCCGATGTTTTGGCAAAGTATGGCGTATCGCCGCAGGCGTTTATCGATGTGAAAGCCCTGATGGGCGATGCGTCTGACAATGTGCCAGGCGTCCCTGGCATTGGTGAGGTAACAGCCACAAAAATAATTGCCGCATACGGCTCGCTTGATGCCGCACTGGAACATGTAAACGAAATTAAGCCCAAAAAAGCGGCAGAAAATCTTGCAGAGTTTAAGGATTTGGCGCTTACAAGCAAAATGCTGGTAACCATCGTGCAGGATGCGCCCGTAGAATTATGTTTGGCCCCCCCAGATAATATGTGGAATGCAGAAGCCCTGGCGGAAATTAGACGCTTAGAGTTTAAGGCATTGCTCAAACGTTTTGAATCCCAAGGCACAAAAGAAGTTGCGCGTGAATTGGTGTACGAAGTAATAAAAGATAGGGAAAGCGCACAAAAGTTTCTTAGCGCATTGGCTAATTCCGGCGGTTTAACGGCCATTTACCCACTTTGGGGCGAGACACAATTAATAGGCATCGCGCTGGCTGCAGAAAGTGGCGGCCTTAAATACATTGCCACAGACTGTGGGGAACTTTCGCTGTTTTCCGAGCCGGGGCTTTCCCAAGAAGAGCTTATGGACATGGCAAAGCCGTGGTTTGAATCAGAATCCGCTAAGTGCGTCTACGATTACAAAACCGAAGCAAGGCGATTGTACGCCTGCAATATCGCCCTAAAAGGCGACACATTTGACACAATGCTGGCGGCCTACGTTATAGACCCGCTAACCCCAAACCGCACGCCGTCCGATATTGCCGCCGCCTATTTGCAAGAGCCGCTGCCCACACTGGAAGATTTACTGGACAACAAAGGCAAGCGGGGCAAAGACCGCAAAGCCTCAAAAGATATCCCTGTAGAAGAAGCAGCAAAATATGCCGTAAGCATCGCAGACGCGCTGCTCCGCTGCAAGCCAATACTCGAGGATGCACTCGCCGCCAACAATCAAGTAGACTTGTACAATAAAATAGAAATCCCAGTGGCGCAAACCCTTTTGGATATGGAGATCCAAGGCATTCAAGTGGACCACACCACCCTTACCAACTACGGCGAAGTGCTGAATAAGCGGCTTTTGCTGCTTACCGCCGCCATTTACGACCTTGCGGGCGAGGAATTTAACATTAATTCCCCAGCGCAAGTGGGCGTCATCCTGTTCGAAAAACTTGGGCTAAAAGGCGGCAAAAAAACCACGCAGGGCTATTCTACCGCGGCAGATGTACTGGATAAGCTTGTGGATAAACATCCAATAATTCCCCTTATCCTGGAATATCGCGCCCATGCCAAGCTAAAATCCACATATGTAGAGGGCTTGCTGCCGCTGATCAACCCGGCTACATCGCGTATTCATTCCACATTTAACCAAGCGCTTACAGCAACAGGGCGGCTGTCCAGCGCAGAGCCTAATTTGCAAAATATTCCCATAAGAATGCCCCTTGGGCGCGAACTGCGTAAAGCATTCGTGCCGCGGGAAGGGGCCATGTTTGTTGACGCAGACTACAGCCAAATAGAGCTTCGCTTGCTGGCGCATATGTCCGGTGACGAAACACTGATAAACGCCTTCCGCGAAGGCGAGGATATCCACAGGCTCACCGCGTCTCAAGTGCTGGGCATTGCCCTGGAAGATGTTACGTCGGAAGAACGCAGCAACGCCAAAGCCGTTAACTTTGGCATCATATATGGCATTGGCGCGTTTAGCCTAAGCGAAGACCTGAAAATTTCTGTAAAAGAAGCAGAGCACTATATCTCTGGCTACTTTAGAAAATACCCGGGAGTAAAGCATTATTTGGACGCAACCATTGAAGGCGCAAAAACAAATGGCTATGTTGCCACGCTTTTCAACCGGCGCCGTGCTATGCTGGAATTAAAATCGCCTAATTTTAATACCCGTGCTTTTGGCGAAAGAGTGGCAATGAATATGCCCATTCAAGGGAGTGCGGCGGATATCATTAAAATTGCAATGGTCAATATATCTCGCCGCCTGCACCAAGAAGAGCTGGAAACGAAACTTATTTTGCAGGTACACGACGAGCTTTTGCTGGAAGTGCCGAAAGCGGAAATTGAAAAGGTGACGCACATATTAAAAGAAGAGATGGAAAATGCGGTAAGTCTTGATGTGCCGCTGGTTGCGGATGTAAACGTTGGGGATAGCTGGTATGATACAAAATAATATAATCGGCGCAACGGGCATTACAGGAAGCGGCACAAGCACTGTTTCCGCAATTTTAGCAGAACTTGGCGGTTTTATAATTTATGCAGACAAACTTTCCCATGAGGTTATCCTAAAAGGCCAGCCCGCATATGAGAAAATTCTTAGCGCGTTTGGCGAAGATATCTTGTTCACAAATGGCGAAATAAACCGCAAAGCTCTTGGTACAAAAGTTTTTGGCAATTCCGAAAAGCTTGCCGCCTTGGAATCAATTATCCACCCGGAAGTGATAGCCAAAACGCATGAATTGCTGGCGCAAGCGCAGGGTTTCCCCTTCGCGGTAATAGACGCCCCGCTTTTGATAGAATCCGGAATGTACAAAATGTGCAAAAGCGTTTGGCTTGTAACTGCAACGGATAAAAACCGCCTTGCACGTATTATGTCCCGGGACGGCATAGATACAGAAACCGCGACACGCCGCCTAAAAAGCAGGGCAGGAGACGATGTTCTGCGCCCATACGCAGATGTTATTATCGAAAATAATAGTGATATTGCAAGCCTGCGGGAGCAAATTTATGCCGGTATCGAAAGGAACCTTAACACCATATGAAAAAATTCCTGGTCTTTCTCGTAGTTGTCTTGCTTATTGCCGCCGCGATGTTTATGGCTGTACGCACACGCTTTCCTATCAGGTACTTGGACATTATAGAAGCCAATGCCGAGGAACTGGAAACTTCTTTTGTGCTGGCGGTTATTATGGCAGAAAGCAGCTTTAACAACCGTGCGGAATCCCATGCGGGGGCGCAAGGGTTAATGCAGCTCATGCCGCCTACCGCCGCAGATATGGCAGCAAGAATGGGCATGGACGATTTCGAGCCGCACCATGTTTGGGAGCCGGAAGTCAATATTGCGTTGGGTATATTTTACTTAAACTGGCTAAAAGCCCGATACGACGGCAATCTAGACCTTGTTTTGGCCGCATACAACGCAGGGCTTGGAAGGGTAGACAGCTGGCTTGCAGACCCGGCATTTTCTCAAGACGGCAAAACACTTGACGTAATTCCATTTCCCGAAACATACAACTATCTAAACCGAATCCGCCAATTTCAGCGGATATATAGAATTTTGCTTGCGTTGCATCGAAGATAGAATACGAAAGGTTGCGCCCATATGAAAAAAAACACCCTTTTTATCCCCATACTTTGCGCTTTATTCATTTTCACCGCCTGCAGCACAGACAGAATTTCTATAGCACCATCAGGTGTTCCGCAGCTGCTTAATCCATCTGATGATTATGAAGAATATGGCGCATACGCACATTATGCGGAAATTATTCAAATAACGCCCATAACAACGCCGCAAAACTCTGAATACGACAGTGTTTTGCGCTTGTCTATGCGCCACCCGCAAACCTTAAATCCATTACTTAACCAAGACGTAACCGTAGCCAGAATCTTACGGCTTATTTTCGAGCCCCTAATCATTTTAGACGAAAATTTGCGCCCTACCGGTCATCTTGCGGAAATAGAATTTTCACATGATTTTTCAAGTGCAACGCTGGCCATACGCAACGACGCCTTTTGGAGCGACGGAATGCCCGTAACTTCCGACGATTTGATTTTTTCTGTGGAAATGCTGCGTAACGCACCGGCCAATGCCATATACCGTACCAATGTAGAAAACATCGCAAATATAACCCGCGTCAATACCCGTACCGTACAAGTTCACTTTCATCAGGCATCACCCACCGCAGGTATTTCTTTTAACTTCCCAATAATTCCGCGGCATCATTATCAGGGGCAAACAAACCCCAGAAGTGTGAATAACATGAATCCGCTTGGAAATGCCTCTTTTTTGTTCGAATCGTATACGCCTATGCGGAATATCACGCTGGTGCAAAACCCCTCAAGCTTCCGGCAGCTGCCGCAAATTCAACAAATAGAAGTGATATTTTTGCCAGATGCGCAAACGGAACTATACGCCTTTGACCAGGGGCGCATAGATGCCATATATTTGCCGCTAACGGAATGGGTACGCCACCACAGTGTGCGCCACCCTCGTTACGAAATTTTCCCTGCGATGTACTTCGAATTTATTGGCTTTAATTTTCAGCATGAAATGTTTCACAACCTGCATATGCGTCAGGGCATCGCTTGCGCTTTTGATGCCGACGAAGCAATTCATGCGGTGTACTTGACTCATGCGGTGCGGGCAGCAAGTCCAATCCATCCATATAGCGATACTGCAGCACATGTCAGCGGTACAGCACACGACCCTGCACGTGCTAGGGCTCTTTTGAATACCGTGCCGGTATATCGCCCTATTGTAATTGTTGCAAACGATGACAACCCACAGCGTGTAAGCATTGCAGAACGGCTTGCCGCAAGCTTAAATGCCATAGGAATGCCCGCCCATGCAGAAATTTTGCCGTATGCAGATTATTTTGCGCGGCTGGAAGATGGAGATTTCGACCTGTTTGTGGGCGGTGTAAATTTTGCATTTGTGCCGGATGTGCAATTCTTTTTTCAAGGCGGATTTTTCTTAGAAGATTATGTACTGGAAGAAACCTTTGCTGCAGTTCAGAGTGCTGCTACAGAGGCGGCATATGTACAGGCTATGGAGCAGTTTCAGCACTATTTTGCAGAGCGGCTGCCGGTGATTAGTTTGGCTTTTAGGCATTCCGCAGTGTTAACAAATACACGTGTTTCGCAAAATGGTGCCTCGGCCCCGGATAATATTTTTGGCTGGGTGAATATGTGGACAATCAATTAGGGAGAATATATATGGAATTATGGTTTTTATATGCCTTAGGTGCCGCAGGGTTTGCAGGCATAACAACAATATTAGCTAAAATTGGCCTTAAAGATGTTGATTCACACCTAGCCACCGCAATACGCACCATGGCGGCTATTGTCTGCGCTTGGGTCATTGTATTTATGGCGGGCTCGCAGGGCGGCATCAGATATATGGACGCAAGAACATGGATATTTCTTATATTGTCCGGGCTTGCTTCCGGCGGGGCTTGGTTGTGCCGCTTCCGTGCGTTAAAGCATGGTAATGTGAACAAAGTCACGCCAATCACCAAAACCAGTGTAATTTTAACCATGATACTGGCCTTTATTTTTTTAGGCGAACCCATGGGGCCGGTTATGGTTGCGGCTATAATCTTAATGGGTACAGGCACTTGGCTAATGCTGGAGTTTAAGAAGACAAAGGCGGCCGAAAAAGCAGCAGGCAGCAAAAGCTGGATATTCTTTGCGGTACTGGCGGCAATATTTGCAAGTTTAACAGCCATTTTTGGCAGTGTTGGCGTTGCATACATGGACGCGAGCCTGTGGACAGCACTTAGAACAATGATCGTTGCACTTTTAAGCTGGATGATGGTATATACCACAGGCAACAGGCAAAAAATAAGAAGTGTGCGCCTAAAAAGTTGGATTTTTCTTGTGCTGTCGGGATTGGCTACTGGGGGAAGCTGGCTGTTTTTCTATCACGCATTAAAAATTGGGAACGCCAGCCTTGTTGTGCCCATTGACCAATTGAGTATTGTACTTACAATGGGCTTTGCACGTCTGTTTTTGGGCGAGCACTTTTCTGGGCGCAGCCTTATTGGGCTTGCAATTTTAGCGGCTGGTATTTTGCTGCCTGTTTTTGTAGGATTTTTGTTGTAAACAAAATTTGCATTTTAACCCCAACCGCCTCAAAATCCCATGAATACAGGATTTGGCGTTTGTAAATCTTGTCCTTGCCGTTAGCGTTGGTCTTTATCTGGTTAAGATTCCAACGTGTAAACAGCCTATCTGTTTCTATCCATGAACCGCCGCAAACTTACCCTAGCTGCTTTCTCACCCTCAATGATTAATTGCGCCAGTTCGTCAATTATTTCTTCATAGCCAAACTGCTCGGCAATTACCGATTGCGGTTGTTCTTTGCCATGCCAAAACTCATTCCAATATTTTATTGCTTTTTCATTCATTTGTCCCACCTTGGCAAACCATTTTCAAATTGCCCATCGGGATATGCCTTTTTCACTGCATCCAAAAGCCATTTTCTGCTCTCGTCCGGCAGCAATGGCATGATTGCGGCAAAATCACTATCTGTTTTGGGCTTCACTTGTGGATGTGTGTTTGAAAATCTATCAGTTTTGTAAAACAATATAATTTCCGGGGCGAGATAGGCTATGCCGTCGCGATACAATATTGCTTTATCCAATGAACGAGTGATTTTTGGATTATCTTGTAACACAAAATCGTTGCCCTCTTTTGCGTCAAATTCAAGCTCCACAAATTCAATCTCATCTTGCACAAGC
>Ga0123355_10016184_pt1 | contig 11740 bp, 6 predicted proteins | sample TergutEmb28metaG_3_FD_89872 | JGI IMG/M metagenome (GOLD analysis project Ga0123355, IMG submission 89872) | Embiratermes neotenicus P1 segment gut microbial communities from Petit-Saut dam, French Guiana - Emb289 P1 | ecosystem: Host-associated > Arthropoda: Insects > Digestive system > Gut ...
CGTTTCGGAACTCACTGTCGGTTCCATCTTCATAGGCAGGTGAATGAAGATGGAACCGACAGTGAGTTCCGAAACGTCGGCAATTAGAACTCAGACGCCGGGGAATTACCCAAAAAGGAACAATTTACAATAATATTTTTCTTAAAATTTATTCGCTTTTTATGATAACTTAAAGAAGGAAATCACAGATAAACTGAATGGAAATAGCGCACAGAGCAAAGTGAAGTTGTGAGGCGGCTTTTGTTCCTAAGAAAAGAAAATTAACTGAATAATAAAGAACCAACTAGATACCACTAATTATTTTAATATTCTTCTTATGGGCTCAACATGTTTCGGGCATAGTAGTGCCCGAAACAATTTGAGCAGCTTCAGCCTGCGCAGACACCACTCCAGCCTAACAGCACCTAACCTCAAACATAGAGCCAACCAAGAACGAAACGACCAATGTGGTAATCAACATCATAGTTGCAAGCTCCTGATGATGGTATTTTTAAAGTTTTCCATCCCGAAGTGTTACAACATATAAATACTACTCGTCAGCCGTTAACACAACACTTTATTTATATACATATATACATATATACCATTGTATATAAATAAAATTTTTTGTTAACGGCTGACGTGTAGTATGCTATTTATATCCTGATGATGGACCTAGTACTGCCCGAAACATGTTGAGCCCATAAGAAGTACAATAAAATAATTAGTGGTATCGAGTTGGTTTTGTATTCTTCAGTTATCACAATGATGCACGATCCAATAAACACCAGAAAAGAAAATTAATTTCAAAATCCCAACCAGAAAAAGAAGTAGAAATATTTTACTTGTTTTGTTAATTTCTAAACGTTCATCTACCAAACCATGAAGAAGATATATCTTAAATAAAACACCTCTATTAAAAATATTAAAATAAATTCATACCAGATAGGAGATAAATTTAAAATGAGAAGTTGAAGGATAAAAGACCAACTTGATGTCACTTGCTATTTTATTTCACTTCTTATGTGCTCAAAATGTTTCGGACATTAATATATCCACTCCAACCCAACACCGAAACTCCAACACACATCGAACCAAGAACAATACGACCAATGTGGTAATTCAACAGAATAGTCGCAAGCTCCTGATGATGGATATATTAATGTCCGAAATATGTTGAGCACTTAAGAAGTGAAATAAAATAGCAAGTAACATCAAGTTGATCTTTTATTCTTCAACTATCACAATGATGTACGGTCCAATAAACGTAAGATTAAAATGAGAACTTCAAAATTTGGATAGTAGTCAAATGTCGTGTCGATTATCATCGCAGGTGAAATAATGGAAGGGGTGCTGTATACGCGAGGAGGATATGAGATATGTGATACACCACAAAATTTTCGTCTACAAAATGAAAAGGAAAAGACAACATTTGAGGCGGTACTAATTGGAGGATGTAAAAGAAAGCATATTAAGGAAATGTATTTAACTGTTTCAAAACAGTGTTCAACGGATTTCCGTTGTGATAGCGACAATAAGAGTCCTGTTCCAATAAACACTGAAGAAATTCTTGACCAGCTCAATTTTCTACCTTCGGATTATTATTTGCCTACTCATTATGGATTTCACAAAATGGGCTTCGCGTGGTTTATTGCTCAACATTTCCACTCCTTTCGACAATTCGAGACTTTGGCAATCGTGCCTTTGATGCAGGTCCTTTATGTGTTTCAGGAGTGCCGGGTTAGTGGTGAGGTCGAGGTCTGGATTAAAATAATCAGAAAGGCTCGATGATCACTTCACATTCAAAAGCAATATACACGCCATCTGACAAAACCAAATATATTCCATTAATAACGCCGAACGTTCAGATAAGCATAAGTACGTTGTACGAGTGGTACATAAGATCTAAGGCTTTCTGCGCGGTAAAATTGATGTTGTAATTCTTTAGGGTTATGACACAGCATAATATTGTAGGAATGATATGACGTTTCTGGAAATATTTTCCATACTACCCTCAGGAATGATAAAAACAAGAATGATGCCACATTACTGGGCTGAGTAATCTGTAATGTGGCATAATTCTTGTTTTATCAAGCCTGAGGATGGGACCGAAAATATCTCCCGAAACGTCCTATCATTCCTACAATATTAGGCCGCGCCATAACTTAAAAGAGCTACAATTTGAAGGGGTATTATAGTTTGATATAGGCATTTAATTTCCCATCATTACCTTAAATCCTGGGTTGATTGAAATTTGGGTTGTCAGCGGAATAAATTGCCGAGGAAACACTCAACTTCGCAACAAGAACCACATAAGTTGGTTGAAAAGCACAAAGTTTAAACGCTTCTTAAAATTCAAATAGCGTGTGCCAGAACCTATCAAGTGTGTAAAAAGGACGGAAGAGAAACAACCCGCATGTGGAGAGTACAATCGAGGGGAAAGAATACTGTCGTCATATTCGATTCGGCTGATTGTCCCACGGTTATCGGCAGTCCTGAGATGTCGACCGAAGCTTCAAAGATCGATCACGCAATAAGCTACCTTGTATGCAGGGATGGGACTTCTTTATCACACCCTCCGTTTTCCGCTCTAGTATCCCTGAATAGATATACCGCCAATAAAACTAATCTTGTCAGGTGACGAAACCTTACTGCGAGAATAACTCTCAAATTCCAATTTGTAAGACAGAGGAGAACCAATTTCTTCAAGTATTTCTATCAAATTTAGATCCCTCTTTCTAAAAACAGATGTTTAGGATCAAGTCTAACATGAATGGAAATAGATATTTGGTCCAATATAAACACATCTCTTGTCCTCTTTTCTTTTTGCTGAGTTGTTTACAATGTGCCCTAATTTTTATCAGTCCCTTCTACTAGTCATTTAACATGGGAGCTCAAATCGGATTAAACACAAACACACACACACACACACACGCAAGTACGCGCGCACGCGCACGCGCACACGCACGCGCGCGGGGCACACACGCACACACACACAAGTTTAAACAGCTTGTAAAGAAACACGTGAGTACAAACCATTAAATTCAAACAACATTAAAGTCTATAATGCTTATTTTCTATCATATTCCAATTGGCAACTACATAACGAAGCTAAAACAAATTCCTCTCATCTATAACTAGAGTTACATCGCGTGATTACCTTTACAAGAAGCATTTTACGAAATTCCTGTTTTACTAGACTTTCGTATGAACTGAGGAACTGCCAGAGAAACATGCATGTGCGTAGAGAAGAAAATCAACTAGATGCTACTGAATGATTTATGTGTAATGCCTTGGTTGCTGGTGGTCGGCGGGCAGGTGCACCTTACAGCCGACCACCAACAACCAAGGCATTACACGTCATACGCGGTAATACCACAAGTATAGTCTCGAGCTCCTGATGATGGGCATATAAGTGCACGAAACATGTTGAGCAGATTGTAAGTGCAATAAATCATTCAGTAGCATCAAGTTGGTTTTCTTATCTACGCATATACAACGATGCACGGACAAACATACATAAAAAACGTGCATGTGTTTAAAAATATTACTGTAATGGAGTATAACATTCACCAGGGTCCTTGCATGGAAGTCGTACTGTACCTAGTTTGAGTTATGAAATGATTTGTGAGACCATATTGATGCAACAATTATGATTTATTAATCAACCATTAGTTCAGCATGTTTCGAGCACTATTATGCCCATCTTCAGGAGCGCAAGGCAGTATGTAACTGCATACATGGTTTTCAGCACTTCATGTGCTGGCTGGAGTCTTGGGAAGCCGGGAGGCAGATCGTGTGCATTGTGTAGAGGCTGTTACTCGACTAATAACAACAGCCTCTACACAGTGCACACGATCTGCCTCCCGGCTTCCCAAGACTCCAGCCAGCACTTGAAGTGCTGAAAACCATACGCAGTTATATACGGACTTGCACTCCTGAAGATGGGCATAATGGTGCTCGAAACATGTTGAGATAATGGTTGATTAATAAATCACAATTGTTGCATCAAGATGGTCTCACAAATCATTTCATATTAAGGATGCACGGTCACACGAACATCAAAAGTAGTTTGAGTTACTTTGGTGTAGGCTCTTAAATATATACACCTGAAAGCAAGGCAAAGAAAACCCTGTACAGGCCTGCACAGGCTCTAAAGTTTCCAGGAAGCTGAGGCTCCCAAATTTCAAGACAATCGGCACATGAAGGTGGTAAAGTCAGCCCTACGCACCGGCCGCTTTTAACCCCCAGGAAATATTTCTGGTACTCATTTCTCCTAGAGACTGAGTCGACCCCAGGGCAATAGTGTGGTCGGAAGGATTATGTCAACGAAAAATTCCAATGACACCATCGGGAATCGAACCCGCGACCTTCCGGTTTGTAGGGCAGTGTCTCAACCAACTGCCCCAATTCGTGTCCCCTACATTCTTCTAACGCTGACTTTAAATCCGTATACATTGCAGTTGTTCCCTCTCATTAAACACTATCACCACTATACACACTGTCCAGGCATGGTTTCAATCTTTACGTTTCACCACAGGTAATGTGCCCTAGCAGTGATAATAGTTTTTGACGTAAGCGCTGTACGTGGCTTCTGATTACTGCTTTAGAGACGTCCGTTTCGGATCTCCAGCCAAATACCCTTTATCATGATATCTTCTTTTTCTCGTTCTTTCTAGGCAAATGTTAGGGTAATAATATAGAACTTGAGATCACAACTGCTTCCTGTCATACGGTTTCCAAATTAGTGTGTACTGATCGAACCAAAATCCGAAAAAAAAATATATTCGTATATACTCGCAGTATTATTAAACGAACCAGAAGGAATTCAACACCGCCAATCTTGAGGTTCTTTTCTCGGCTTCGTATACGTTCTGTAGGCTAATGTTGACATAAAGCTATCTTATTAGGGGCCTGGAGACCCCCTTAGGGATCCAGGAGTTTGAGGTCCCCAAACTTTCTAGACAATCGGCACTTAAAGATGTCAAGGCTGTTTGTCTTACGCACCGGACGCCTTAACCCCCAAGAGATGTCCCTGGTACTCAGTTGTACTATAGGCAATGTTGGCATAACACCTACAAAATTCCATTTCCACCCTCAATTCTATTCGACGCCACACATATTCTGTATTTTCTGTACCATCATAATATGAGAGGATTACTTCAATTTATCAACGAACGAATGCATACATAATTTCACATAAAACAATTTTAAAACACTTTAAAACACTTTAAAACACTCCGACGTGTTTCGATCTTGTCAGATCATCATCAAGGAGCTTTGTTCCTTGCTAAAGTTATATTACAGTATTCACAATTCAATTCTTATTTGCAAACGAGGTGTTGTGGCAACATATCATGTTGTGTGGGAATGTGTTGTGGAGCAGTGGCTAGGTGTGCGTCTTGTGCGTCGTACGACGCACACCTAGCCACTGCTCCACAACACAACATGATATGCTGCCACAACACCTCGTTTGCAAATACGAATTGAATTGTGAATACTGTAATATAAGTTTAGCAAGGAACAAAGCTCCCTGATGGTGATCTGACAAGATCGAAACATGCCGGAGTGTTTTAAAATTGTTTTATGTGAAATTATATGTGCATTCGTTGGTTGATAAATTGAAGTGATTCTAGGAAAATGCACGGTGCTACAATAAGATTTATGATAGGATTAATCATAGTTTCCTAGCTATGTTAAACTTCTAAGGGATAACTTTTCCAGGCATTGTCTTAAGTCGTAGTTGTAAAGCTACAAATCGCTGAGTGAGACGTCACACACTGTTCATGGTATCTCACTTTGTCAAAACACTTCCTCTCCAGACAGCAAATGTTATTTCTATCTGTCACTGAAGCCTCTCTCAACGAATGTTCACGATTGAGTACATCTCAGAACGTTGATAACATTGGATTCCTCTCACATATATATATATATATATATATATATGTGTATATATATATATATATCATAACACAAAACAGAGGGTGAAGTGAACACAGTAAATTAAGTTTAGTGTAAGACAGTTACGTGCAACTCTCTAGGTGATTACGTCACCATGCCTCAATTTTCGACAACTTCCATCTGGACGCCCCGATAGCTCAGTCGGCTTCGTAAAATTACATGCTTATACATGGAATCTTGCATGAAATATTGCGTTATTTATAGTTATACAGTGGAAGATACAAGGTTTTGACTGTTCAGTTTGAAGGAACAAAATTGATGACCGAGAGCTGTACACCTTTTTTAAATTATAAAATATATCTCAACAGGCCACAACGCATCTTTAAAGGAAGGGCATAATATGAGTGCAGAATCTGGAGGTACTGATGGTCAGTCTTGTTATCCAATCTCCAAACGAGTGAACGTAGGCCTATATTATTACCATTTTATTCAGGTCTACGATGAAAATTCTTGCCACGAATTAATTTGGTTTATACTGGCCCGATAAAAACCCTGCATCTGAATTCCTTCTATGGCGTTACAGCCCATAGTGGGCTAGGACATCCCCATTATCGAGGCTTCACGATCACACACACAAGCCACACTCAGTAAGACTCCTCCAAACGAGTGATCACTCGACTCAGAGACCTCTACCTGACAATACACAATACTAACAAAAGGCAGATTTCCAGGCCCCCGGCGGGATTCAAACCCGCAATCTCAGCAAGCGAACGGCCGCAGACACACTCCTTACACCGAGCGGCCACTGGGCTCAGCCCTGCCTCTGTATGCCTCAAATCCGACCTCGTCGCTCTTCACATCTTCGGCTGATCATTCAAAACATACGTACACCGGTTACAGCACATAGCCAATTAATTTCTGAAATATTGTGAGATATCAGCCTTCCGCCACAGTGTTAACGTCTATACGAGATCTTCACTCTATGGGGATGTTACGCAGCATAGATTGGTTGTTAGTTATCGACATTTCGCGACAGCCCATCGATCCCAGTCTTCTAGGGCCAAGACTTTCTTGACCCTTGAAATGGGACCGAAATGCAGTCCCGAAACGTGGAAACTACAAATCTACGCTGCATAATATCCCTGAAGAGCAGAAATTTTTACTCACAAACGTTTCGATATGTTATACAGGGCGTGCATAAAGTCTTTCCCTGATTACAAAAATTTATTACAAGAAAACTACTGTACGTGGAATACAAATATATATATATATATATATTTTTTTTTAAATGTAACTCAAGAAGTTTTTTACAACACATCAGTACACTTCAGCATGTGTTCCTTTTGTTGCACGGAGAACGTCTAATTGATAATCGATTTCTCTCCACGTGTTCTCCAACATGTCTTCAGTTATTGTCGCAAAAGCGTCTTTTATTCTTGCCTTCAAATGTGTAATACCTGGGACTGGTGTCGAAAATACTTTGTCCTTAACATACTCCCATAAAAAGAAGTCAAGAGGAGTGATATCCGGCGATCGTGGTGGCCAGGGTGTCGGACCATCTCTCCCAATCCACCTCTTTGGAGATGTTGAATCCAAAAACCAAATGTTACAATAAACACATGACATAAAATTTTAGAAACTAACTTAAGCAATGGTAAAAAAAAATATGTTTGTATTCCACGTAGTTTTCTTGTAATAAGGTTTGCAATCAGGGAAAGACTTTATACTCACCCTGTATACTCAACAAAATGCGAAAATAAAGAAAAATTGTCCCAGTTATTAACTTAGTACAACGCCATTAAGATTAAAGCAGAAGTTGAGGCGCAGCTCCAGGCGTTCTTTGCCTCGGCACTAGACGGGAGTGGTCAGTTTAACGTGCATGCCGCTTTACGCTCCTTACGTGATTATGTAGGGAACAAAGAGCAACAACCAGTATGTTCGTTACACTGCATAGCAGGAGAAGCAGACTGGGATTACAGGCTTGAAAATAGGTTTCCTACAAAATCTTGTACCTTGTTTAGAAACTCCCTTTTCAAAGCAGAAATAAGTTTCATGTTTTAGCATTGTTTTAAATTTATATGGAAGGTGTATGAAGTTCCCAATTAGAAAGGATAATACACAGAAACTTGAAAATTATATTTCATTCTCAGAGACAAATGTAATGGCAAACCCCGCAAATCTTATTTGTGAATTTTGGCTCACGGTTGTAAGATTATCTTTCCTGGTATTAAATTTTCCAGCAAGAAAAATGAAAATAAAATAAACGAGAGAGAAATTATTTAATTAAAAGATGCTAATTTCAGTTAAATTAAAGACAGTAACCAAAAAATAAACGTTGTTCGCAAATTATGTTTTTCTAATCTTGCAATGTTACCCCTTGTTGTTACTAAACTCCCTAAGGATGGCACCTTGTTGCCGAAACATGTAGAAGATGGCCCTTAATATGAAATGTGTTTTATGATTTACGATTTATTGTATTTACTTAGTGCATTTTGTTCGTTAATATATTGAAACGTGTGTATCTGCTATTTGGTGGTGTTTCAGAATGTTGCAGAATGAACTTATCCGTCTTATTTTTACAGCACACTGGCTGCTGTAGAAATAACAACGCGTTTATTCGTCGAATGCCATCTGAGCTCCACGTACAGTCGCAGAAATTCAAAATAATAGTGATCTCACTCACCGTAAAAGTTTGGATTCTCATCGCTTGTAAGTTACAAATTTTGAATCCGTTTCGCTACTTGGCTCTGTGCCCCTTGGCATTATCGCTCTTAATTCGGGAGGAAGATAAATCAAACGCGGCTTGTTTTCGCTGACGTCATGTAACCTACATACTTCTGCAGTGTTTTTGAATTTTGTGAATGATCGTATCACAATTGTAGTATTCATTTTATTGTTATAGCCAAGTGAAAGATATGAAAATCGACGTCACGCACACTTACACAACAACTGTGTAGTGTTGAAAATAAGTAACAAGAAAAACTTTTAAGCAATTCCAAACATTTTTATTTTGCTGTTTATATAAACCGGATCCATTGACATATTTTAAAGCTTACTCTCTCCCATTTTGAAGCCTTTACGAGATTCGAACTTTGGTGCTTGATGGGCTGCACTCTCAATATTGGAATGCTAAGGGATTTTAATTTCAGATTCGACGTCTTTTTGGAAACAATCTCTAAGAAACATCTTTTTTTTTAAAAATCTATAATATCGGTATTCTATAACCCACGTGAAGAATGCTCCTATAACACAACGCCATAAAAACTTCAAGGACGCGGCGCTTTACCCAAGAATCTTGGTATGAGGACTTGCTTTTTTACGTAAGGAAACAAGGAAGCTTGGAGACCCAACTATTTGTGTTGTTCTAAAGGAGAATCTTTTGTTTTTTTTGTTGTCCTGGAGTTGTAGTTGTTGTTGTTTCTGCTGCTATTATTGTTGTTCAGAACACAAACTTACTCAACGACAATTTTCATAATTATTACTCTTGATCAGATATTACTTAAGATTGATCAAATTAAAGATGATGATGATGTAGATGGGACACGTAGCACGCATGGAGCAGATGCCTATAAAATTTAGTCGGAAACCGTAATAGGATATAATTAAGTGGGCCCTTACAAAGAAAGGCCAAGTGTATAAGACTTGATTCTGTTGGCTCAGTTGTTGTCCAGGAGTCGGCATTGCATGTCCGAACTTTCCATCCCTCTTGATTTGAATACCCTGGGTATTATCAATGTCTTAATCATGTGATCGTCGCCGATATCTTGTCACATACTTCCTCGCATATCCAAATACTCTTCTCGGCCAGTTGCCCAAAACCCCTCTGCCTGGTCTACTCCCTGCATGTCCGAGACAAACCCTCACCCCGACGGATAACATTGGATAAAACTGTACTTTTTATTTTAAATTTCATGTTCTTAGATGAGAGTTTGAGGACAAATATGTCGGCGATTAACTCGTGTAAGCAATCATCTAATTTAATCTGCTCGTAATTACTCCGCAAATGAAATTTTGATTTGTTCGTCTTACTCGTAGCCAATGAAGTATCTGAACCAATGACAAGAAGTCCCAAAAATCGCTAAAAAAAAGACATGTCTTCCTTTTATCCAGTTTATAAGAGGACAGAACCTTCGGCTCCGTAACTTTATGGTTCACTGAGTTTGCTCCAAAGGAAGGGAGACAGAATCCTAATGTGACAAGCTCTTTTATGTCGTTATGCCATGTGCAGAGGGCTTCACAACCAACCGACATCTTTTCTTCTGAAGATGACATAACACAGTCCTCTCTTCCTTTCAACCGTGAACAGCGCAGCATAATCTGTCACAATCGTTTACGTAAGTTACATATCGTTACGGTGTCTCAGACGACAGACCTGCTAAGGTCTGTAATTTCAGCCAAATTTCACACCTACATCAGAAGTACCCGGAAAGTTTTGAAATGTGGAGCTGAAGAAGGATGGAGAAGACCCCTTGGCCCGATGGTGTGAGAAATTAAGTTGAGTCAGTGAGGAGAGTGAACCCGCCTGTTTGAGGTTCGATCCCGGACACCGGTTTCCCTGAAATGTAAGGGTTTTATTTAAAAACTCATATTAAATTTTTATAAAGGTTCGCATCGGCAAGTCAGCGTCCGTTCTGCTCACTCTGCCAATTCCTGCTTTCGTCCCTCTGCGTAACAACCCTTCTTGCAGGTAGGCGGCTCGAGGAGGAAGGGTTTGGAGTTAGGTGACAGAATGGATATCGGCTGGCCAACAGAGCAACTTAAGTTTGTGGCGCGGCGCATTTTAGCCAGTTAGCTGGAACCCTGAAATCAGGCGATACCGGCCTGACTTAGAATTTTGGCAACGCGTGATCAAAAGAAGACAAGTAAACGTTAACCAAGTGAATCTTTAGGGAGTGTCATGGCAGCGTAGAGGAGGTACGTGCGTGTGCTCTGGTGGAACATCAAGTGACTCGACTACAATAAAAGAAGCTGTTTTCTCTTCTTTCGATTTGACGTATCTACTGTGTTGTCTCCATCCTCCTCACTCCCGATATTCCCTGGTGATAAAGGAGGACAGCTAGAAGGCCGGGTACAAGAGGAATATCCTAAAAACAATAAAAAGAGGGAAGGATAACTGGATTGGCCCATCTTGCGTAGGAACTGCCTTCTAAAACACATTACTGAAGGAAAGATACAGGGAAGGACAGAAGTGACGGGAAGAGGAGGAAAAACACGTAGGCAGCTACTGGATGAAATGAAGGATAGGAGAGGATACTGCAAATTGCGGGAGAAAGCACTAGATAACACTCTGCGGAGAGGTCGCTTTTGAAGCGGTTGTGGAACTGTCGTCAGACAGACAACAGGATGATGATGATGATGATGATGATGATGATGATGATGACGACGACGACGACGTTACACCCACATGCCGTCTCTCGATAGTAACTTTCTGTTTCAAATAAGGAAGCTTAACTTTCTACACTCATCTGACACAAATTTATTTCCACGGCATTTAAACTCACGTTCCTATGACATTTTAACAACCATGGTGAGACTATTCATTTGGCATTTTCCACTACAAATGTAACATCAACACGAAGAATAATTACGGCTTAACAACAATACTTTCAGAAAAAGGAAATTTCGAAAGGTAAAAAATATGTGGCTAATACCAGCGACCGTGCGATTTGGTGGGATTGCGCGTTCGAATCTCGCCGGAAGTATGGTTGTCAATCTCTCGAGAGTGTTGTGTGATGAGATATAAGTCGTAACTCGCCCGGAGGAGTCATAACGAGTTTGGCATGTCTAGTTGAGTGTAATCTGGAAACCCCAACAATGAAGATGCTTGGACCCATTACAGCTGTCCAGCCATGACAAAAAA
>Ga0123355_10016185_pt1 | contig 11740 bp, 5 predicted proteins | sample TergutEmb28metaG_3_FD_89872 | JGI IMG/M metagenome (GOLD analysis project Ga0123355, IMG submission 89872) | Embiratermes neotenicus P1 segment gut microbial communities from Petit-Saut dam, French Guiana - Emb289 P1 | ecosystem: Host-associated > Arthropoda: Insects > Digestive system > Gut ...
ACACAAACCCCACAACCCCCAAATACACACCTCTTATTTTTTGAAAGGGCCACGGATATTTTCCAATAAATTTTTTTTTTCCTCCCCCCCCCCCCCCCCCCCCTCGCTCCACACAAATGGTGGTACAGTGCCGTACAACACCGCCATTTTCCACGCTCTTCCTTGGCTCAGGCGAGTCATGAACGGCCACTCACCGCGACTGGCCAGATCAATGTCGGAATTGCGGTGGACAAGCTGGCTCTAAGACCGGGTTTTCTCCGAATACTTCCAACTTCCCGTGTTGGCACCATTCCACTAAAACACCATGTTCCTATTTCATTTATCTATCACCAATTTTATACAGTTTTAGCAACTGACAACGTCGATAAAAACACGCTCCCCCCTCACACATACACACGTACACATACACACTTTTTGCGATTAGAAAATACAGATCGCGCTACATTCTGGCGTACTGCACAGCGCTAATTTCGCAACCTCAGTCAGTACGAACAGATTTATTTACATCACCCCGGTATTACACCGCCACACAGCTTATGGGGTAGTGTCATATAACAAAATCGCGGGATAACAGTCTCTCTACCTGATTCCAGTATCATGCTTATGAGATTTTGTGGATCCGACATGATATGCTATTGGGTACCGACCACCTCAGCAAGTCAGCACGGATGCTGTAGCAAAGTTCCCGGAAGGAAACGACGGAACAAAGTTTCATACACAGGAAACAAACTCAAGCAAATTATTTCCCACGGAACTCATGTTACCTTCTCGGTTTCCATGTTAAACAGTTGCCGTTTGTTAAAGACACTTTTCATTGCTGTTCATTCTATATTAAAGGAACAAACTTTCCAACAGGCGACTGCTGTTTAATTCTTGTTTAGTTCCATTTAATTGACTTACAGTTTATTTAGCGAAACCACCTGTAACTCAAGACTACACTGCACAAGAAAAGTAGTCTCTCTGCATGGCATGAAGGTAAATGGGGCAGTGGAGGTACAGTTCCACTCATTCGTAACCAGGAACTAGATGGATGTGAGCGGTCAGCTTCAAGGTCCCGCCTATTTACCCCACGGAAAACAGCCGCTCTTATCCACTGAACGGAAGACTTGGTGGGTCCCACAGCCGTTCTGCAAGCTTTCGAGAAAAGAAAAATATCTTTGCCACTGTTGCGATTCCAATGTCGTCTCTCCCGCAGCCTAGCCAATATTGAGCTATCCTGGCGTATGGACGGTAACAGTTTGCAAATGTAGGAATAAACGTCTTGGAAGCAAAGAAAAGTGAGTAACAAAATAAACGAACGATAAAACAGCTACGTGCCCAGGGGCCCTCCACCCGGCAAACCATTTAAAATCGTGCCCAAATATAAGAATACTGAATTTAACATCACGCTGATCATAAAGCACAAATAAATGTTCGCAATATATGCTGAAACTATCCTCCATTGTTCTGAATGCGTCAGTTCTCTTGGTCCCCTTTAGACACACAGGTGTCAGTTTTCAATGTTTTCTAGCAGGGCATGCTTTCAAAGAGCCTGGCTGTACATTTTATTTTCCCATGGCATGAAAGCCCCTAGTGGGCAAGGGACTCCTCATTGTTGAGGCTTCACGATCACAATCAAGACACACCACACTCGATAGGACTCCTTTGGGCGGGTGAAAGGCACGATGCAAAGACCTGTACCTGACTACACACAACACTCACCAAGAAACAGATATCCATGCCCCCGGCGGGATTCGAACCCACAAGCCAGTGGCCGCAGACTCACGCCTTAGACCGCGCGACCACCGGGATCGGCAGCCTGTATATAACTCAACGTATCTCACATAAGAAGCACGTTTTGAGAGAATTTTCGGGGGGGAAAACAGGGTGTCTAAGAATGTAACATAACTCAGCAAAGTCTCCTCTCTGAATTACTAGAGCGGAACGTCACGAACTCGCACATCAAACGCCACAAACAAGCAGTATCAATGTGAACTGAAGCTGTGTTTGTTTGCGATGCTCTTTCGCAGCGCTGCAATTATCTCCATGCTGTGAATTAAGGAGGCAGAATACAAAGCTTGAGGTTTCCACGAGGAATGAAGTGGCATGGGGGCTTGGAATGGTGTGGGTGATTACGCTATTACGGAAATTGGTCCGGTGCGCCCATGCTGTCTTGGTACTAACAGCCTGTCTGTAGGTCCGGTAACTCAATTTACTTCTGCGGTCAAGTGAAAACAGACGCTATGCTATTCGCAGACCTAATGCTGCCATGTGTTACAAAGGGTTTTTATTCACATGAGCGATCCTCTACGTTCCATTCTGCAAGTTAATTTTCTGTTTCATTAAATACGTAGTTACTTGTAATTAAATTATTTCACTTATTCAAACATACAAAACCGTAACGTTACCTGCTGTTTTCCACGACAGTTAAGTTCCGTTATGTGTAATGTGTTTAATGACGCACACAGTCATGAATGTCAGGGGTCCACAAACTTTCTACAAATGTAGAAGCCACCTCAGAATTGTAGGTGCCATAGGTACGACAAAGGGTGAACAAATTTTGAAACAAATCTAGGAGCTACCTCAAACTTCTAGCACCAGAACGGTGACATAAACTAAGCCTCAAACTGAGGACCCAAAATTTTGGAGTGGGCTGTTAACCTTATCGTTATTTGGCGCTTCTGCGAGGTAAATATGAAACGACACTGTTTTGTACGTAAGGGAAATCAAACACGGTAATCATGACAAAACGATGAGGTGCCACCACAAAACATTTTGTAGCCTGGACGACCAAGCGCTCGGGGGTTGCGCATCCCTAACTGAGACTATACCTGTAGCGTCGAATGGTAGGGTTAGTGAATAATCAACTGGAAAGGATATGGAAGAAGACAATGGTGGCCGAATCTAGGGTCCTACACTGGTATATGCCCGGACGCACTGAGGAAAGCTGCAAATCACCTCAGAATAATCGGTGGCCCGACAGAGAATAAAATCGGGCACCTCCCGAACAATGCGAGTCAAAATGGGTCTCTTGCTGTAGGGGATGAATAGTGTTAGAGTCTTCTGAATCAGTTCATTTACTTACCGTACACTATTCCTAATATAAAAGTTTTATGGCCCCTACGTACACACGTGTCCTAATAAGTTTTAAAAAAATACTACTGAACGTAGGTTAAGGATGTTTGAAACGCTGCTGCTGCCAGAATATCTGAAACTAAGGGCAGGGTCGCACAAATCCCGGGCGTCAGATGGCCCAGGCGACTAAATTTCGTACGTTGGCACCTAACATTTGTGGCTGCTCAGTATGAAACGATGCATGTTCACCCTTCTGGAGCCTGGAATTTTAGGTGAATCCTAAATTTTGTAAAAATTTTTGCACACTTGCCCACGAGGTAGCAAAGTCAGGACAGAGAAAACAGAGCATAAAGAACTTACTAATTTGTGCTATTCACCAAATATTATAAGACTGACGGCATCCAGGAGGATTAGATGGCATGGACATGCAGCAGAAATAGAAAAAGGAGTAATGCACACAAACGTTGGGTCGCAAGCCTACAGCAGGAAGACACTGGGAAGATCTAGACGTAAACGATATAATATTAAAATGGATGAAGAAATAGGACCACAGGTTGTCGAGTTGACTGATCTCGATTAAGGCAGCGGCTAGTGGCGAAATCTTATGAACACGGTAATAAACTCTCGGTTTCCGTAAAAGTATAAACCTTTCTTGAGTAGCTACTCCACTATTAGCTTCTCAAAAACACGTCTACTTCATGAAGTCTGTCGCTTCACATTCATAAGTTCCGAAAATCGTAAATGTATCTGACGGTAATTCCTACGTGTTAGTTTAATTCTTAAAAACAAGCAAAAAATTTATGTCTAGACCTACATCTAGCTTTCAGTTTGATGGCGTACCTAATTGGGCCTAGCCAGCCTAACATATAGAATAATTACAGAATATGTTATCAATGACCCCCTGCTTTACCTATAAATTTCTGCTTACTTCGGTCCTTCCACAAAGCACAGGCACGCATGCACAAACTTCGATTGATCTGTCGTCATTATTTCCAATGTATTCAATATCTACAGCGTAATAAACTCATTTCATTAAAAACTGCAATAACACAGAGCAATTCATGTACACCAGCGTCCTTCTGTATTACATATTAATTCGTACGTTTCACTCACAAAATTGTGCTACGATGGTACGATTTTTAATTAAATTACAAAGTTAGTAAATGACAAATTACGATTACATTTAAAGCACTAACTATCACTTGTTTGTAATAAAACGGCAGCCTATAAAGCCAAAGAAAAACCGGAAATTTACGATTGACAACGAGCTACCGACACTGCCACTGTGGAAACGACACGAAATTTCATGCATGGGGTTTTCTGCAACCAGTGAAGAATACATGACTTCGATCTTCGCGCCCGTGAAGATTCGCATGGAGGGTACTGCGTTACGGAACCTTGCATTCTGGTTACCAATAATTCTAAAGTACATACTGGCGCCATCTTCACAGCAGACGTGAGCCGCTCCTATCCTACGTACGTAGTAACTCGCACTTCCGTAAAATGAGTAAAGTGAACTTCACTGAATTCCACCTTCAGTAGCTACGGAGGCAGCAGTTTCTTACTGTCTGGCACGCATCTATCCGACCACATGGCGTCATAATCAAGACGACAAAATATGAAACCAGCGAGCTTCATTAACATTATACAGCTGGCATTTATTCAATTAAAGCTGCTAGTCGAAGCGCAGGCCGATGGGAGGACGATAAGGAAGCAATCAATATTACCAGCCCTGCTGCCAGAAAAAAGGTCCGGAACTGCAGTGACCCAATTAGTGGGTCAATCCCCAAAACAATTTTCGTAGCATATGTGTGTGTGTGTGTCTGTGTGTGTGTGTGTGGAGGTGCGTGGGGGGATGGCAGCCATACATGTACAACCAGTACGGGCTGGCAATGTTGGACAAAAGCGTTAGATGCAAACAGTTCCAAGGTTTCGAGAAACTATGAGAAGTTACTTAGAGATATCGCTGGCTACCAAAAAGTAAAGAACTCATTTCACACGTTGTGGATGAAGACCCTCACTATTCTGTTAATGTAAAAAAAAATGGACTTGTCGGTAGGTCCAGACTTGTTGAACCTCTTCTCTGATTCCTACCTTGAATTCGAAGTGACAACACTGTCACCTGTTCTTGCAAGTATTCACCAGCTGTCGTGAAGAAGGTAAAGAGTTGACTCAACTAACGTCATCTACATGGGGGGGGGGTTTTGAGAAGAGCTCCAATCCCACTCATTCTTAACCTCGGTACCAGATAGACATAACTGCCCGACTTCACGCCCCGGCCGCTTTACACCCAGAGCAGACGTCAGCACTCTTGCCCGTGCCGGCAATCGAACATCGGATCAATCCCGTAAGCCCAAATAAACAGTTACTATTTTTCTGTCATTAGACAGGGGTTTTATAAACACCTTGTCTGTCGTAGAACAGAAAAAGTTGGTTGCCATTGTCCCAGTATTCTATGGTAATTTCGCTTGTCCCGTAAGTGTAGTTTTGTCGTTCGGCGTTCTCTAATGTTTCAATCGTCCTGCACCACTGGTGTCTCCACACCAGTGCAGCTCCAAGCTCCATATTTAATAGATTTACAAAAATCTGTCTATAGACAATGAATAAGGCCCTTTAGCGGGAGATACGCCCGTCGCAAGTCACCAACCTACACAGAAGACACAACATAGAAAAAGCGACGCAATACGTCTACGCCTCGAGTGGGATTCGAAACCACGTTCGCAGTGACCAAATGGAGAAGACAGTATAAGCCCTGCATAGCGCAACCATTGTTATCGGCTCTTTACACTTTCGTATTCCCTGAATAACTATTTTACATGTTTTTACACTGCCGTGCATACTACAGTCAGTTACAAATGTAAAAAATAGGTGGCGGAGTTAGTAATGCAACGTTACGTGCGGTGCATGTCTTCGGGTTGCGGACGTCGAAGACTGCCTCCACACATCAAGCCTAGGTGAGAATACAATCAGTAAGCAATTGTAGGTGGCCGATAAGAGGTTGTCATTCACGCAGGGGCAATAACAACTTCTCACCGAAAAAAAAAAAATCATATTCCTTGAAGGGAGGAATTCCCTGGCCAGCTCAACAACTACCAACGATTTCTGAGAGAATCTGTACCAAACTTAATCACTTTTCATTTACAATAAATCACTGGCCTCGAAGTTAACTTATTAATAACAAAAATTTATTAACACATAAATTACATGGCAAAAACCGTAAAACCTGGAGATGCTGCTAACAGAATCAGTGACTACCCAGTGTGATGCAATTATGATGCACGACTAATTTGTAAGTCTATCGATGAAATATTGCCACAAACTGTGTATCAGAGCTGTGGTTTCAAAACTTTAGTTCGGGAAGCACCTGGATATCATGGCTCCCCGCAGAACGCTATAAAATTTGGTTCTTTTTGTGCCATAATTTGAATAATGAGCAGTATAACCGAATGAGAGTATGAAGCCTTGCTAAATTATGGGCCCAGTCAGACGGGAAGCTTTTACGTAAGAAAATGAAAGAAAATACAAAAGTGAGAAACTTCTCCGTAACTTTATTTGTGCAATGAATTATGAAACGACAAGCACTGCTCAATATCAGTGGCGGAACAATGCGATCCGCTGGAGCACGATTTATGAACGGACACTGGAGTACAGGTGTCATCGCATAATGAACAGCAAGTGCTCATACCTGAAGATTTCAATACGACGCAATAGGTACTGCCTGTCTGCCGCTGTCAAATGCGGTATCCTAAAACTCAATCATAGTTTGGCCGGGGGGGGGGCGGTAGGGGGGCAATCACTAAGAATATTAGGCTACGGGCTGGACGTCCTGGTGCAGGAATTCGATCCGCTGTAGGGGCACGTACTTTCGTCCTTTCCGCAGCGCTACGACAGTTTCTGTGCCCATCTCAGTGCCCTATGAAATGCATATGGGAATATCTTCTGTCTTAACAGCAGGTTGGGCATGAAGCTAACACCCCCTCCATGTGCTCCCAGAGTTTAAAACGCTCTACGTTTTCGGCCCCCATACGTCTTCACAGAGGAGTACTTAAAGCACGGGAAAAACTTCGCACATTTATCACACATAATTTAACACGAATAAAGATATGTACTGGAATCGGGTCAGCTCCATTCGCATAGGGGCTAGGCTACGGGCTAGACAACCGAGAAATCATGACACATTTCCTGACAAGGACACAGCTCAGAGCGACCCCAACGGTAGGGTGCACTGCGCTTCCTATTCAACGGGAACTGGGAGGACTCTCTTCTCTGGTGTAAAGCGGTCGGGGCCTGAAGTTGACCACTCATTTCCATCTAGTGCCGAGATTAGAAATGAATGGAGCTCTACCTCCACAGGTTAAGAATGAGTGCAGCTATACTTCCGCAACAGCGCACGCCTTCATGATGTGCAGAGGGTCAGATTTGTCTTCACGTAACACATGCTCTAACGATGAGTACAGATGTTTTTAAACGAGTTCATCCACAAATTCATGATACGAAGAGCCATTTTCATTAGCAATTAATTACAAAGTTCGAGTTGAGCTTCAGACAGCTGCGAATCGAAATTACACTACACGTCATCGAATAGTTACGGGTGAAAAACATGAAAACCGAGGGACACAATCTATTAAGTGCTAACTTTACGCATTTCGTACACATAAATGCTACTTTGATCAGCACTGCACTTACGTTTCTGAAGTCCATAAGCTGTGTTATGAGGGTCCCGTCAGATCGCTGGAACTCCAGCGTCACGGCGTCCTCACTCACGTTCGCGGTGATCGTTTCTTGAAGCACATCACCACCCTACAACAAAGAAACATCAGACTGCACACAGGGTACAATGGTGTTCAATGACACAGTATTTTATCTGACAAATATCGATGACCCCTTCCTGCCGGCTCACTTAACTTTTAAAACGCCGACTCGCAATGAACAACCTACACGTTACATATGACGGGCGCCTACGGGTTCAAACGAAAACACTTCTAGCGCCTTACTTAAACATGGCGAGTGAAAAAAATCTAACATACAAGGCAATACATTGAACTGAAACGCGCACAGACACAGACACATGGCTTTAGAACAGGAACGACGCTCTGCTGCCAGTCATCAAGCGCAAGGTGTGATGAGCGACGTAAGTTGTCATACACCTCTTGAACCTGTACATACATACATACATACATACATACAAACATACATACACTCATACATACATACACACATACATATATACACACACACATACATACATACATACATACATACATACATACATAATACATACATACATACATACATATGAATAACAATTCACCCTTCTAAGAAATCGTGTTTCAGGTCAGGTAATTGTCTCTAAGCTGGGTAATTTGTGCCAACAGTCTCCTCAATTGTTCCCAGAAGAAATCAGTCAAGAGAAACAATTTGTTGTAGTGTTTTAATTCTCTCTGTAATAATCCAACTACAATTACACAACGGGTGTCATCTGGGAAAACAATCGTCTGTTTACAGACAAAACATTTCCATAGCAACGCTTAATTTCCTGTGCCTGGAAACAGAAAATAATCGAGGACAACAGAAGAGCTTTCTTCAGACTCACAAACCAGTACACGGAAGCTAATCGTGCTACGCTTGTATGTATAAAGAGCACACTCTCAGAACTATCTAGCACGGAAGCTATCAACATTAACTTCCCCAAGGGAAACCGTGTTCAGTGGCAAGTATAGGCTTACCAGGTACCCGCACACACTAATTGGATCGTTGTCAGCTCCGATTGGCCAGGAGTCCCGACAATAAATGTGTCTACCGTCAGCCACAAGCAAGTTTTACATTTTCTTCTCTCTTTTTTTTTTTCTTCTAGGAGTTGCCAATCCGAAGTGCAAATAGTGCAGTACACTTTTTAATTCGACTGAAATACATTTCCAGTCCTTGTCTTTAGTTAATGAATAAATTTCAATTAGTAATTTAAAAGTTTTTCACTCTTTAAAGTTTCAGCTGATAGGTATACAATGTGCAGTTAACTTACTGTACACAATGTGCAGTTAACTTACTGTACACAATGTGCAGTTAACTTAGTGTATTCTTCTGCAAACACTTGAAGTACAGTGCCTACAATACACCGGTTTTAACATTTTTTATGGGCCGGGATAGCGTAGTCGGTACGACTCGCTACAGGCTGGAGGGTCGGGGATCTAATCCCGGTAGGGGTGAGATTTTCCGTACCCGTCCAGAACAGGCCCTGAGGCCGAATCAGCTTCGTGTAAAATGAGCACCGGGTCATTCCCGGGCGTAAAGCGACCAAGGCATGGCGTTAAGCAGTCACTCCCTTCTAGCGCCGAGGTTAAAGAAAGAGTAGAGCTATATCTGTACTCCCGCTCTGTGCCTTTATTGCAAGTAATAGGGTGAAATTTGCGTTTACCTTTTACCTAATCTAAATTACGCATCATGCAACATGGCAAATAAGGGAAATACAGTATGTGGAGGATTTTCAACTGATTCATGTGTTTTTTTAATATAACGACGCTCCAGGAAGGGGGAACATATTCCTCTCTTCTCCTAAACGCCCAGAGCAACCCGGAGGCTCACACATCCTCCAATTCAATCGGTACCGGTGTTCTCTTCCGGGGGTAAAGCGACCAAGGCGTGAAGTTGGCCATTCACCACCTTCTAGGAAGAGGTTAAGAATGAGTAGGGCGAAGCTTCATCTTGCCCTACACGCCTTCATGGAGCGGAAACGGACTTTAACTTATACCAGAAATATTAAACGGCAGTCTATGATAGGACTATAAGAAAACGAACCAGAGGTAGTGGAAGAAAGTGATAATGAGCTAATCTGAGATACGATGACGGCATGTGGAGGGATTTGAGGTAAAGACGCTAGCACTCAATTACGGTAACGCCTATAGAGTAGCTTAACGATTACAAATACGAAGTCTTCATTGTTATTCATCTCTCGAAAATACGAGCGTAATATTCACATAAGCAATAAACTGACGCTGATCTTACCAATTTTTCGCACTTTGAAGCCAGTCTGTATGAATGCAGTGCGTATGTCGGCAAGCGTTACTATGGCAGCCCTACGTTCTATCTAATGATTCACTTTGCATGACCTCTTATCGTAACACAACTGTAAACTTTTGCAGCTAATTTCATCTACATAATATTATAAAATTCAGTTCCTACCTTACAGAAAACGCACTACATATCAGCTACAAATCTCAACGGTTTTAATCTTTTGAAGTCTAGCTGTTAGAATATGTACCACTAGTTTTGACACTAAAAAATGTTACATTCTGCTCAAACATCGCATTTACACGTTTTGTACGCATCTCGCAACAAACAGCGATTTTCGCCTTATGCAACACTCAACGATTAGTTTTTACAACAACGATCGCAAGTGTTTACTGTGCGGTACGAACTGTGTTTTAAATAAAACGAATTACGTTTCGTCCTTAAAGAGTTAAAGCTATTTGTTTGAAAAACAGTTATTCGCTATCAGAGTCACACGGAACACACACAGAATGGAGCCAGCATTTTTGTTAAAATTATGGAATATCAAATCTAATGAAGACCTTATCAGCGGTTTACGAATTACTGGCGTACAGCCGAACGCAATGACAGAGTTAGCAAATTTAACAGGTGTTCCACAGGGCAGCGAACGCTCACGCACGCAGGAGAGCAAGTACACTTTCATGTACAGTGGTCGTTACAACTGCCTGCTTTAAACGAACATTACACTAGCTCCAGTGATTTTCGCAAAATTTTATGGCATCGAATTCCATGAAATACCTTCGGCGGTTCTATAATTATAGGAGTACAGCAGGACGGACTGACGAACAGCGAGTTTAATAACACGTGCTCCACATGGATGGAAACGCGTCTGACAGACCTGCCCTGTAGACAAATCCTGCTTTCATAACAAGTAATTGTTATTTTATTTACTTGTTGTCGTGAGCAGTCGGTATAGCGACTAGGCTGCGGGCTGGACGGTTCAGGGTTCGAATATCGGCAGGAACAACAGATTTTTCTCCTCTACAAAAATGTCTAGACTGGCTCTGGTGCCAGATCAGCCTCTATGAGTACCGCGGCTTTTCCCAGGGTGTAAAGTAGCCTTGGTTTCATGTTGACCATTCCCTCCCATCTGGCGCCGAGGTTATGAATGAGTGGAGCTGAACATCTACTCCCCCTATATTCTTCACGGAATTGACATGGGCACCTTGATCTTTAACTGTTGTTCACTTAACGACGTGTCCAACAACTTAGATTATATAGCATCAATTTGTACAATGATGTACTAATTAGAAGAACGACAGTTTTACATGACATCAACATCGAAATGCAGGTGATGAAGTGTCTAGACCGGCCGTGCATCCCACCCAGACTTCCATTCAACGAGTCCCCGGGGTGGGGGGCTCTATGCCCAGGATAAAAGCGGCAGGGAGGTAAGGCTAACCAATTATCTCCATCCACTGCCGAGATTACGAATGAGTGGAACTATACATCCACTCCCCCATATTCTTTCATGGTGAGCAAAGGGACAAATTTCTTTGCACCAGTCAATGGATCAGGAACGTTGGTATTAAAACACTTCAGATCAGAACAGCGGATCATTTTCAAATCGAGCGCTCACACACACACACCACACCACGCACACTCCACACACACACACACACACACACACACACACTCCACA
>Ga0123355_10016186_pt1 | contig 11740 bp, 9 predicted proteins | sample TergutEmb28metaG_3_FD_89872 | JGI IMG/M metagenome (GOLD analysis project Ga0123355, IMG submission 89872) | Embiratermes neotenicus P1 segment gut microbial communities from Petit-Saut dam, French Guiana - Emb289 P1 | ecosystem: Host-associated > Arthropoda: Insects > Digestive system > Gut ...
CAGTTAGTCGCAGACTCCTGAAGATGGTCGTATTAACGGCCGAAACATGTTGAGTAATGAATGAATATTAAATAATAAAATAAGTGGCATCAAGTTGGTTTTTTCTCTTTACGCAACTATGTTATGTCATGTAGAGGTTATGTTTATCCAGTTACTAAACTTATTAGAAAGGTACTGTGTCTATAAAAATTTAAATGCAAACATAAATGTAAATAGACATAGTACCTTTCTAATACGTTTAATAACTGGATAAACATAACCTCTACATGACATAACATGTGTATAGTAAGTAATACAAAGTAATCACACCCAAAAAATTCATACATAAATTTTACTACTATTTGCTCATATTTATAGAATTGTATTTTAGTAATTTTAGACCACTCACTTGTTTCAGTGTGATGATACCAGAGGCTGTGTAATGCAAATTTGATCTCCTGATGATGAGCACATGTGCTCGAAACATGTAGAGGCATGAAATAAACTTATTGTAAAACAAAAATTTTGTGCATCAAGTTGGTTAATTACTGAGATAAATTCAGTATCCATGTTAAGCCAGAAAAACACACAGGATGTCAAGCGATACATTAGGTATTTAAATCCACCTCCTATCGGTTAATATATTTTATAGGACCCAACAATCCTTTTACTATTTCCATTTTAATTTCCTGAACTATAATACCCTACTTAAGTAACTAAAATTGTAAGGTACTTTGCACTTCCATATCAATTATGGCCATCTTATATTTGCAAATATACAACTGAATGTCAATAAATTAAAAAATTCTCTAATTTGTGCAGACAACTAGCTAATGTGATAATTGTCGCATATATGGACACTCAACACCAATGCTGCACATGCATTCAAATATTTCAAAAATTTTGCCACCATCAGTAAATTCCTATAGTTCATATAGCCTTTCCTGAAGCAGAAATAAGGTACAGATTGAGTCCCTTTGTAGTGCAGTCCATTGTAACAGCCCCTGACAACACACACATATAGAATAATGGTGTAATGATATTTTACACTTGAGAACTGAAGTGCTCAGAGTTTCGTGTGCTCTAACGTCACTTTGCCCAACATAAATCCCACATGGTATCAAACACAGGCCTCCATAGTGAGAAGCTAGGAACTAACTGCCTGCAGATGTGACTTGGGCAAGAAACAATTTACTTGTTGCACCTTCTAATAACCTCAACAAACCAAATCAGAGGCACTGGGTTTGAATGCACTGACAACAGGGCACTCAAATCTAAAGGGTGTGTGAAGCCACTCCTGCAGTCCACAACCACTGTCTGCAGGCACAGCCCTTTTAATTTAAATATTATTTAAATTATGGTCATTTTAGGAGATTTTTACACCATGTTCTATAGTTATAGAGGAACGTGTACTGCTGTGTTCTCAGAGTGACTGAATCTAGTTCAGGCAGATGGTAAGGCATCTGCAAGGGAAGACTGCTTCAGTTACATGATGAAAGGATTTCAGGGAATTTGGCCAATCAAAACTATAAGAGGAATGGGGGTGGGACTATCTATGGGTGAAACAAAAAAAAGATAACTCATTTAAAGCACTGTCATGGAGATCTGATAACCTCCACCACAGTGTTTGTTATCACTGATGTCATTGGTACTGACGGCAGTCATATCTTGTGAAGTGATCTTGAAAGGATAACAATGGACGGCAGTCATATCTTGTGAAGCGATCTTGAAAGGATAACAGTGGACATGGATTTACCACGGATCGTTTGATTGTATACAACTACAAAATGCAATGAGACAGCACATTATTATCTACCCACATTTACCAGGAAATAATTACTACACAAAATCCCCACTGAATTAAATGAAACTTACAGTACAGTTCCAAACACTTCACATTCAGTATCATCTAATACAAAAAGATGCTCCTTTAATATTGCTTTTCAAATTTCATTTAGAATAAACCATTGTTACAGGTGGTGGCCTCTGGTGACAATGGAAATTAATCTTCGGGTTTCATAAAATCAGGGAATTTCACAACTAGCTGAGGAAGTGTTAACTTCTCAAGGACTCTGCTCTATGCACTTCAGTAGTCAGTCAGTTAGCTAGCCAGTCAAGCAGTCAGCATTAAGACTGCCATCATATGGCTTGTGACACCATGCAGTCTGGCAGATAGTTAACAATGTTGCAGAGAAAACTGCTGCCTCTATCTTCAGGGTGAAAGTGGTTGGCGATGGAAACGACAGGGCTCTCCAAAATGTTGATAACCATTTAACAGACTACATGGTGTCACACCCCAGATGACAAAAATCGAAGGTCAGAGATTCTCCATTGTATCTTACTATAAGCAACTCATTCTTTGAATTAAGAATTCTGTCATAATGAATCCTATTTTAGGAAAAGTAAGATATTTGAATTCTGTACCACATCTTGAAATTTCCTGATAATGAATGTGGTATTCAATCTGATAAGATGTCAATTTTATGGCGGATGCAGATAATCTAATCTAGAAAAGTGTGTCAACACATGTACAAGTATTGTGCCATTGTTATTACGAAGCAGTTTTATTACTGAGACTGAACAATGTATTTACACAAGACAAACATTTCACATCAACTTCAATAATAAATATTTCTACCAATTTTAAGGCTGCCCAGTAATATAAGTTTGCCAACATTATTTATGACTACGGTTCACCACAACACTGATGGAGGGGTTAAAACCACCTTGCAGTTCATAGAAACAGGTCTTAAGCCACTATCAGCGTTACATGCCCTCTGCAATGTGCAGACCAGATTTTAAATGACAGCTGCATAAGGAAGGCTGTAAAATGGCTGTCATCTACACCTGATGTTCAGTGTTTGAAGCATTACACTGCCTGATGGATATACCTGACATTAGGTGCCAAAGGCTTAATAACATAACCTTAAAAAGTTCATGATGATGATGATGATGATGGAGTTTTGGTACAGTATTTACATGAAAATTTAATTCTTACCTTGTAAGAGGTAATACTGGAAGAGTTATATGTAAGCTCCAAAATTTCTGTTATTCTTCCTTCACTTAAATGTTTCCATAGCAACAGCAGCACGTCACTTTATGCCCTCATGTAGTGAAGACCTGCACTTAATTAACATCAAAATACAAGACACAGACTGCATTGCCTTTTCATCATGGCCAAGAATCCCAATTTGACCTATTCTAATATGCAATAACCTCTGAAATATTAATCCCACACACTTGTCATGACTCTCAGGTTGCAAGATAAGTCTCGGCTGCATGACGTACATGTCCCTCAAGTGGGTTTCAAACCAGCTGTTCACATAGTTGAAAATAATGTGAACATCAGACCACTGTGATTGCAATACTCTTATTGTACTAGATAAAAGTTTCTACATTGCCAGAAATCAAAAGGAAAAACCAAAACACTAATGTCCATGAAAATCCAGAGAACTTCATTAGAGGGTAAATCACTGACACACAGCTCTGACTCTGTTAATCAGAGGAATCTGTCAGAGAGAATGAACATAAAAAGAATAATGTGAAGAAATGCACAGACACTTGATTAGACAGTAACAAGCAGGTTGATATACGTACAGAAAGTTACATATGCATTCATGTCACACAGTGAGAATGCATGAAAATATCGTAACATAAAGACAGGTAAAAAGACATTCAAAATGTCTGGATTACTTGACAATAAACACAACAAATTTGTATCACATTCACAATTATGAGCATATTAAACTGGGGAATGCTTGTTTGTCACCATTCAGTCCAAAATCTTTTGCCTTCCAAATGTAATTTTACTAGTTTGTTGGTATGAGTGTGAAACTTGGTCTCTTGTCCTAATGAATTACATGTGTTTATTTGATCAAGGGATGCTGAAGAGCACATTTGGACCTAACAAAGAGGGACCAACAGAAGATTGGAGAAAATCTCTATTGTTCACTGATTACTGTCATCAGCACCATCACCATCAGATGAATCATTCAGAATGGTGATGGCATATTCTGTTGCAACAATGATAATAAACACCTAATACATTCCATCCTAAAGCTGCCACCAGCAATTCAGTGAATGACTTACATTTTGAACACCTTGATTTTGGATAAAGACTATGTCCCTTCTCAGACTTCATACGTAGGAGGCATTATATTAGTAACAGCAAGTATGAAGAAGAACACAAAACAGCAGTGTTCCTCACTTTCACCATACAAACTCACAGACTGAATGAAGAGTTATGCTTCACCAAGCACATCTGAAAAAGCAACCAGCTTTCACAACACTTTCACTGATTATGACTCAGTAGAACAATCACAGCTGCAGTGTGACATACAGTACTGAAACTGGTGTCAGCTCAAGGTAATTAACTGAGTTAGTAAAAACAGGAAAATCAGGATGATGTGGTGACCTAGAATTGAAAAGAAGCAAACAAAGACAGCCATGACTTAGAGGCAAATTAGAAATGCAGCCAACAAATGCAAAGAACACAAAACGGAAGAAAGAAAACACACAGACGGAAAACTTCAAATAAAAAGATTAATATTATAAACAAAAGAATTAATTTCCAAAAACAGGACAAACATTTCATTGGTTGGCTAGGAATATGAGGTAGGAATTTAAATCAAAGTCAAAACAGCAAATTTGCCATGAAAGAATACAACAATTCAGATGGGAAATTATTTAATGATAAAAATCAGGTATCAGTAGGTGGAAAAAACATTTCAAGGAATTCCTGGATGGAACAGATGGAGAAGAATATGACCCCCACACCCGTGCTATGTATTTCAGCTAAAGGCTGCTGCAAGAAAATTAGAGAACATAAGATTCACAGGACAGATAATGCAAGTGCTGGGAAGTCTGAAGGAGATGCACCTGGATTAATGGCAAAAATTGCATAATACAGTATAACAAATAAAGAGCTCACCACAAAGATACTGCCACATAGGTGGAAGCTGTCACTACCAATACTTAAATGTGGTGGTGGTGGTGGTGGTGGGGGGGGACTAGAAAAGTTGCAGCAAAATTGAGCATAAGGTGGCTAGACAGTACTGAATGAGACATGCAGATTCTTGGAATTGATGCATGGAACAAAACAGGGTCGAACAGGAACCAATGGAGGGGCAATGGTGAGAAGGTCAAGCCTGCAGCAGGCTACCATATCAGGTCAAGACCTGAACAATGCTATAGTATCAGGTCAAAGAATGCACCAGGCTACAGTATCAGGTCAATGCCTACACCAGGCTGCAGTACCAGGTCAAGTCCCCCACCAGGCTGTAATATTTGGTCAATGTCTGCACTGGGCTGGAATATTAGGTCACTGGCTTCCATGCACTGTGCTCAGTATCATGTCAAATCCTGTACTGTGCGCAGTATCACAGAAATAAACACAAGACAATCACAACATTTTCTATGCAGACATTCATGGTCTCCCCAGTTATGAAGCACACTGTGGACAAGTTCAAATACGGGTATCAAAATAACAATGACGACAACAACAACAACAACAACAACAACAACAACAAGTGATCCCGATAGTAATATCATCTACAGGAGTAATTCCAAAGTCACTGTCACAGAGTCTAACAAGACTTAACTTGCACCCCAATACATATACACAACTGCAAAAATCTGTAATTCTTGGCACATGTTCAATTGTAAGAAACTTTTTAAACTACAAGTAAGACCACCGAGCCTAATCCCGTTGATTACTACATTCCAGGATAGGTGAATATTTCCCTGCCAAAGCTGAGAAGTGAAAAATTCGATGATAATAATAATAATAATAATAATAATATTTAACTGCAAATGGGCTGTCACCCGGTGGCAGTGGTTATTTCACATGTACGTAAATATGAAATAAGGATAACATAAATATGAAAAAAGGATCTAAGAAATTTAAGTTGGGAGGGCTACATGAGAAGCAAGACTATTTTACTTAACTTTTGTATGTATACAGTCCGGGGATTGAATCCTGGTGGGGGAAAGATTTTCCACACCTGTCCAGACTGGTCCTGGGGCCCACCCAGCCTCCTGTATAATGGGTACTGGGTCACTTTCCCAGGGGTAAAGTGGCCAGGGCGTAGCATTGACCATCCACTCCCATCTAGCGCCGAGGTTAAAGAAAGAGTAAAGCTATACCTCTACTCCCCCTCTGAGATTTCCTGGCCTGTTCTATTGCCAACTTTACCTTTTACTTTGTCTATGTGTGTGTGTGTGTGTGTGTATATAGATATATATATACAAGGAAAACCTCATTCAGTTTTCACTAAACATACCACATTTCTACTGTGTTTAATACACGGCTGTGTATGGAATAGAATTCACAAAGTCCATATAAAATGGAAAAAAAGCAGGACTACTGAAAACATACTTATTATATGATGCAATTCAAAATATTCACAGCTATTAAATAATCCATGCCTGTTGGTTGGAAGGGAAGGCAGAAAGGATACAAACAATACAGCATGCATTTAAAGTGGAAAAATCATTTGCAGGGGAAAAAAGAAAGGAGACTTCTATGCAGGACATTTTATTATAGGCCAAAAATTGGACAATGAGAGAAAAAAAGAGTTCACCAAGTTTTGAACCTTGGAACAGACCCATGCTGCATTGTTGATGCTTATAATAAACCCAACTAGATGCACTAATTTCTCAAACTTATTTTTGGAATAAAACTCGACATGTTTCAGACAGTTCCTCTGTCCCTCATCAGGATTTTTTCACTGTACACACAGCAATGGTATATGTCATACAGGTTTTGCTGACAGCTTGCGAGCAGCTGTAACTGTAACCTGTATGACATATACCATTGCTGTGTGTACAGTGAAGAACTCGTGATGATGGACAGAGGAACTGTCCAAAACATGAAGAATTTTATTCCAAAATAAATTTGAGAAATCAGTGCATCTAGTTGGTTTTATTATAAGAATTTATCACGATGCATGGTCACCTGAATGTCAAGCTGCATTGTTGAGTATAAGGAAGAGCTGAAATGTGTTACAATAACAACAGTCTGGTAAGATTCATGTATTCTAAATTTTGTTATTATTAGCAACTTCATTTTCTTTCCTAGATGGACGAATGAGGCAATGATAACACATCCAAAGGTAACAGTGGAAAGTCACAGGAGCAATGTTGGAATGAGTCATGTATCACTACACAAAACCAAAGGCCTTGAAGCACCTGACAATGGATGGTTTCATTTATACAATAATAATGTGCATGCAGCATTTATTTTCTGGGAGAGTTACAAACTAACTGTCTACAGTGAAATGACACATTCAGAGCAGCCATAAAAATCTAATGCAGGAAGGTACAGTTAAAATATTAATGTACATTTAAGAGTGCAAAATATTAAACCAGTTACATTCTTGCATAATGTTTATTAATAATCTGACAGTATCAGAGCAGAGTGTGTAGGGAGACAAAAACATTAGACATGGCAACCTAATTTACACATATAATTATAAAGGCCAATTCTTGGATATATACATAATGAAACAACATGTTTACATGAATTGTTTACATTTGTTGGCATCTTTTTGCAAACTGAAGCTCCAAATTTCAGAATGCAGCTCCATAACTGAATATTTCAAACTGTTAACATTTTGATGTATTGGGAAACATAAGCCCATAAAAAAAAACAACCAACACATTTGAAAATGTACATAAATAATATTAATTATGGCGCACTTTCTCTGTTACTGTTACTATTATTTTCATTTTGCAAATGCTAAGTTTTTATTCTGTATCTGATAAACAACACACAAAAAAAAAGAGGGGGGAGCAAAGCAGTGGCAAAATCAGCCCAATGGTTCTAAAGCCATAATATGACACATCATAAAATAACATTTGATATATCAGGCTTCCAACATGGTGTGGTGGAGGCCTTCACTCTTCTGGGATGTTACGTGGTGTGTAAGTTGGTCAAGCAGTCCTCCTTGGAATGCTTGACAATTGAAGATGAGACTGACCAATAATACCGAAACTTCAGTAACCAGCTACCAATTTATGCCATGTTATATCCCTGAAGACTGAAGGCACCACTAAATAACCTCCATGTACAATGATCTTGAAAACTGCAGAACTTATGAAAAAGTGTAAGGCATTAATGCATGATTCATTTCCCTTTAAATATGTTCGAAAAGTTTCTCAGTCACACTTGGAATGAATGTTGCAGTGTTTGTGGACTTTTATGGTAAGTGTCTGTTATTTCTGACTCATTTTAACCAACAAGTTATGAAGTCAGCAAGTCTCAGTAAACAGTACCACAAATAATATTCCACGAAAATCCATGCAGCATTTGAAGTTGATCCGACTGACAGGCACAGAGACATTGTAAGGTCATGTACACATTTTTGCTACTTTTGGTCATGCATGTACCAAAGATTGTTTTATGAAACATGTGCTAACAAATGAATACTTATTTGGCTTTGAACCCTTTAAATCACAGTGGTAATGAAATTTACCACCTGCTTTAACACTTAAACACTATCCATTTCACATTGTGTACCGGCAAGTGCCATAAATTACATATACTGCCTGCCTTCACATTACAGACTACACGCCTCACAAAGTGTTTGGACAAGTGTCATACGGTTCACAAAGTAAACAGCAAAACTTTCTGTACCTGTGTGATATCACACAGCACCACATCCCACCTGAACAGACACCACATTACACTGTTTCAAAAATGTACATACATTCTATGGATCCATGGAATGTACGTATAAAATGTACATTGTACAAAGTCAGGTAACACCATCATTCATTTAAACAGCAGGTAGTTTTGATATTCTGTGTGTTTTATATGAGGTGTGAACCTAATTTTGAAGTATTTAACAAAAGAAATGTGTGCTTCAGAGCATCAGGGACATTCCACTATTTTTCAACTTTTTAACTTGAAATCTACCATTACAAGATTATCCTGGTTGTTACGTGCACAACTGCATTCTTCATCACTTATCAATTATAATGATTTATCTCAGTTATAACAATGAATACAAAGAACATTCTACAGTATCTGCTGCTTGTATATAAGATTCAATAAATCCCATATAATTCTAATGTAACTGGTAAAATGTAAATTCATATAAACACTGAATCACTGGGCTCTGACCAAGAAGCATTAAACATATTTGCTACTGCTATGCAACATGTGCTCATCTACTTACAATGCTAATCATGTCATCTACAGCTACATAATGTATAAAATAATACTGTGAAAATATCCAAAACAGGGCTCTTGTAAGAATCACTACAATGAAACTGGGAATTAATCTTGGCACTATCTCATGATTCATTCATGACCTGATACTCATTACACTGCAGTCACCATGACACAAATATTCATTGCAATAGCTATTTACTTTAACATGTGAAAGGCCACAATCTTAATATTCATTGCTGTAATAACCTTAAACTGCATCTCACAGTGTCCTTGAATATTCTTAATTAGTTTTATCCAGTAGTACTCTAAAGGCATTAACTGCCACTGATCATATATCAGACATTACACAGCCTTTGGGAGAGCAACTGACACACACACACACACATGCACACACATACACACCACACACACACACACACACACATATACATACACACAAACACACATACCACAAACACCCCAAACCCCACACATACACACACACACACACACACACACCTAGCATTTCAATACATCAGTTCACCAATCAATCCAGTGCTGTCACAGCAGAGCATTTCTCTTCAAAATCAATCACATTTTCAGCTTCAAGCAGAGACTATGTTATAAATACGTCTATATTCTCTGAGTTCTTTAGAACAAAACATGTGGCTGCATGCATGTGTACAACTAGTGCATTCTAAACTGCAGTGTAACAAGCATCTTTTTACATGATCTTCCTTTGTGCCCAATATAAATATTGTTCACTGTAAATTCTCACTGAACAAAGAACTACAACACAGAGACACTCTACTTGCCGAGTATTTGGGAGCAAAAACACTTTTGCATATGATCTTTACAGCGTTCATCTGCGATTTTGCTTCCCAAGTAACTCATCTTTAGCATTACAGCTAGTTATTTACTACACAATAATTACTTTAACCTCTATCTGAGAGCAATTTAAAATATCCAATGCAGTGGAAAACAACCTCCAACAAGATACAACAGAAATTGAAGGTTGTTTTCAAACTCCTGCACAAAGTGTTAATGTTAACCCAAGTCATGCAATGAACTGTGTAAGATGCAGTCCCCACAAACATATAGGTAGCGACAAACAGAAGGTTTGTACCCAGTCCTTGAGGGTAGAGTGTTTGTGTGACTTGGTCACGTATGAACACAGGTCTATGGCTTCAGTGCAAATGGACAACGAAGTATTACATTTCACTTACAATTCAGATCCTAACTTCTCAAGGCCACTGCCTTATACTCTTTCTTTTTACACTGAATTTGATCCATATGTGAGGTCCAGTAAAATGCTTGTTATTAATCTAATGATAAAGTTTATATTTGGTCACAACTGAACACAGCAAAATACACAAACCTCAATACTTGTTTCAGCTAATACACCAAGTAAGTTCGCCGTAAGTTCACAAGAACACTGGCTAACAGACAATAAAAATAACTGATTTCTTATGTGATTATTATGCGGCAGTGTGAATGATACTATTTGAGTTGCACAATGTCATCATAAGGAGTGAAATTTAAACACCTGATGGAAATAAATGCTTGCCAATAATTAACCTTTTAGCGCCAAACATCAACTAAAGTGGACGAGCAGTGAGCCCTTTAAATAGCCGAACGGCCACTAAAGTGGCCGCACAGTAAGCCCTTTAAATAGCCGAACGGCCACTAAATTCCGGCATCAAAAGGTTAATTACTTCTGCACATACTGCAATACCGAAGAACACAGGTACATTCAAGAAAGAGATTACCTACTCTGGCCACCCACTGGCAGGCTTCTTTTAACCAAGCAGTACCTTGCATTGATTGACCTGATTTAAATGCAGTGGAAAAGTATACACATTTAATGTTGACAATTAGAGATCTTTGTTATGAGAAATGCCTGCCTGTAAGCTGTGGATGTCGGAAGACAAAGCAAAATACTATACAGTGTCAGAAGTAAGACGGATAAACAACACACGATGTATGAATGTTATATTCACAACATTTTATAGCTTCATTGTAAAAAACAGTTTTGGTTAAAACTGTTCTTGTAGAAACATCACAGCAAAACTGATCAAAATGTCACGTTCAACCACACGATTTGGACATAGCACTAACAAGAGACATTAGTTTATCTATTAGCGTACATAAACACTACAGTCTGTGTAGGTAACAGTACTGACAGCTGTCAGAACTGGGATGACTTCCTCCAGTGGGTCATCTCAAACTCCTCTTAAAAGTAAGAAAGGCAACATAGTACAAGAAAGTGCAGCTAATGAACATCCACGGCCTACACCAGTGCAGATTAATAAGCAGCCCGACTCCTGGCACCCAACGACAAAACAAATGGCTTGCTCATGAGTCTGTCTTGACCCTTCTCAGGTAATTTTATAATTTTGGGCATTAGTTAACCACACACTTTTCCTCCTGGCTGGTTTAATGGTTCTTTATTTAGGACGACTTTCAAAATGTGTGTTTCATCTGGTCACCAAAAATCTGTGTCCCAATACCACATTCACCCAACTAACATTTTCACAACTCATCACATATACGTGGTCGGACAATAAAGTTCACAAACTCGTTGCGGTAAAAGTGCTACATACCTCA
>Ga0123355_10016187_pt1 | contig 11740 bp, 5 predicted proteins | sample TergutEmb28metaG_3_FD_89872 | JGI IMG/M metagenome (GOLD analysis project Ga0123355, IMG submission 89872) | Embiratermes neotenicus P1 segment gut microbial communities from Petit-Saut dam, French Guiana - Emb289 P1 | ecosystem: Host-associated > Arthropoda: Insects > Digestive system > Gut ...
ACACGATGACTGAAACATGTAGGAGTGAATTTTAATTAAGATTATGTGTTTTTAAGATATTCTATGTGAAGTATTTTAGAAAAGACATAATAAAAGTGCAAGTAGTTGGATCTCTTTATATACTCAGCAGGAATGTTTATGTTCAGCTTGACGCTCAAGCCCCTTTATCCACATGCTGAGTGTGCTCTGTTCTTCTTCATGTACGCCCAAGTGAACTTCTAGATTTGTTAACCGAAACGAAAATTACGGTCCTTTTCCTGGAAGAGCGGTACAGTGTTTAAACAAGTAATCAAATCACTATAGTGAATGTGAGTGTCGGTCAATTCGATCGTTGCAATACCGTACTATTTACGAAGATTCGAAAAAGTTTGCATGACTGCAAAATACAAATATTTACGAAGTTACGTTTATTTTAAAGAAATAATATCAAAGGCTGCCACACGGTTGCTCGTCCTTCCGGTTTGCATTCAGGACGTCCAGGGTTCAAAATTCATCATGGATCCCGGCTATCCTAATGTATTTCGGGATTTTGCTCGGTACCTCTACGGCCCACTAAAATACAGTACGACAGATCAGGACAAGATGGAGGAATATGTGGCGCGTGGGAAGGAGAGGGGGTATATAAGTGGATTTGGTGAGAAAACCTGAGAGAGAGAGAGACCACTTGGAAGACCTAAGCATAGACGGCAGGATAATATCAAAACGAATATTAATGCATAAAGGGTTGACGTTTGTGGACTGGATTGATCTGGCTCAGTACAGGAGCCTGTGGCAGGCTTTTGTAAAGGCGGTAAAGAACATTCGGATTTTATAAAATTCGGGGAATTCTTTGACTAATTGAAGCACTGTTAACTTCTCAAGAAAGACTTTGATTCATTGAGTTAGTTTGGTTATTTCGTTAGTTAGTTAGTCGGTGAATTCGACGCACATTTCAATTCCTTTATCAGTAATCGTCCTATTAGAGCATGAGATAGGCACAAAAAAAAAGATAAATGGACAAATGAGTAAATAAATAATAAGTAAAATAAATATTTTGGACACGTTAACCCAATCAATAAAGCTTCTAACTTGTGCCGGGAGATGTCCGCATTCGAATAATCATTCGTGCAAATGTTGCTTGGTCATCCTTAGTCATAATGGACAAGTCCCTTGACAATGCACCAAGACCTTAATTTACGCCCTAGCCTTGTTCCTGAAAAAAGTGGGCATAAATTAAAAAGGGCGTAAATCAAAAGTGATATTCCCATTAGAAAAAATATAATAATTTATTTAAAATTGAAATAAACAAGCCAAAGAGCGTTAAACCGAAAATGAAATGGAGTAAATTAGGAAGTGGTGTAAGTTGGTAAGGGGCGTTAAAGCAAAAGGCGTCAAATCAAACGGCCAAAAACAAAGCCTTGATGTACTTTCAATTTAGCCACGAACGATCTACACAACTTTTGTAACCATTACCGAAAAATACATGAAGCTGTATGATCGCAGACAGAGAATGACTCTTCAAATAGACCCAGACACCTAGAAGTAAAATCTTGTAAATAAAACCATCTTGGTGCACAATTTATTCTTAGTATATTTATCAATTATGTATTCCGGTGAGGACGAGATTTTCCGTCCGTTCAGACCGGCCCTGGGGCCCACCCAGCCTCCTGTAAAATGGGTACCTGGTCTTTCCCGGAGGTAAGGTGCGGCTGGGGCGTACTGCGACCACTCTCCCCCTTCTAGTGCCGCGGTCATAGAAGAGTAGAGCTATACCTCTACCCACCCTCTGGGCCACACTGGCCCTGTAACAGGATCACTTTACCTTTACTTTTTATGTTTATCAGTCTCCACAGGTACGCAGCGTGGTGCAACCTGCATACCAGACAGTTTTCCACACAGAATAACAAGTACCAAGCGTCGCAAAAACACAGTTGTTGCTCCTGACGATGGGTCAATAGTCGCCCGAAACATGTAGAAATTGATATAGTAAGAATAAATTGTGCACCAAGTTGGTTTTATTTACAAGATTATACAAAGAAACACGGTCAATAGAACGTAAAATGTGGACGTAATTTCACTTCCATAAGTCGCTGTGTTGATCTAGCTTCATACAGTACGACCTTCAGCACGAGGCACGCACGTAACATCAGCACTTACAACAAGCGTATTGAATTTCAAATTATAAAGTCTACATAACAACGTAACGTGATATCTCTCTGATTGGAGCCTCAGACGAAACCAGCAGCTCAATTTTCTGCAGGTCGATACGGCGTTCACACAGTTCATGAGACGCCGTCACTTCCAATTGATGGCGGTACATTTAGCGTTTTAATACTTTCCTTTGCATAACTTGCCCTTCAGGGTCACTGATATAAGTTTCGTCCACCCGAGCCAATTTCAATGAAACTGAATATGCAGGCAGTACAAAAGTCCGAAACATCGTAATAACGTGAAAAATCCCAAAAAGGTCGTCATTCAAACGGCAATCGTCGTTCAAACCTTAAAACATTTTACCTCCTCTCATTACTTAACAAGACAGATACTGTACGTATAACCTAACATTGAGGCGCCTTCGATATTACATATTCTGAGTGTGTGTTTGTAGTCTTGGTTATCTGACATGCTCTGCGCATGCGCCATATTTTATAGTAATCTGTGGCATGTCCGGCTGTACAATATTTTCCCACATTATCACATAAACGGCACAATTTTACTAAAAACAGTTATTGAACATAAAATATGTTTTGATTTTGACAAAAAATAAACAGATTCCAAGGAATATGGGGCACTATTAGAAAACACTTAAAGAAAACCCGTACAGAAACTCAAATGAAATTTTATAAAGTTGTAGCTAGATCATCACTACTCTATGGCAGCGAAACATGGGCAACGACGCAGAGAGACATGACTCGCCTAGAAGCTGCAGAGATGCGCTTTGTAAGAAGTGTTACGGGATACACAAGACTGGACAAAATAAAAATCGAAGACATAAGTCAAGAACTAGAGATCTCTGGAATACAAGACGTGACACTCAAATACAAACAAAACTGGGTCAACCACCTCGAAAGAATGGACAACACCACACTCCCGAAACACGCCCTCACCTACAAACCCCGGGGAAGAAGGGATCGCGGGCGCCCCAGGAAAAAATGGCAACGCGTCGATGCCGGAACAGGTCAAACGACCTAATCCATGAAGGAAGATAATGATGATGATGATGATGATGATGATGATGATTTTCTCTACAAAGTTAGTTTTAAACATTTCTTACTCTAAGAAGAACTAAGAGAGATATGACCAAAAATGCATATCGGTCTTCATGTAAAGTACCTGTTATTCTTGTCCGATTTTAATGGAAGTTGAATTTTCTTGATAGAGTTTTAGAAAAATGCTCAAATGTCATATTTCATGAAAATCCGTCCAGTTGGGGGCCGACTTGTTCCATGAGGACAGACAGACAGCAAGACGAAGCTAATAGATTTTTCATCATTTTCAGAAAGCGCCTAAAATGTAGCAAAAGTAAAATTTGTTGTTCAACGTATTACAGTTAAACGTGAACTCAATGTTCACGTCAGTGACAATTAATATTAAGTAATTTCAGATTTTGACATCGTCCAGTCTTGCGGAGATTCAGAAACATTTCGAATCAATACTCCGCTTCCACCTAGTTACAATTCCTTATATTTTAATATGACGTACATGCAGTTGTTGGGCACTCGGTTGCGTAGATGCTGCACAAGTCGGAAGGTCACGGGTTCGATAACCGATGGTGTCAATATAATTTTTCATAAACATAATCCTTCCGGCCGCACTATGACCCTGGGATCGACTCAGTCTCTAACAGAAATGGGTATCAGGAATATTTCCTGTGGGTTAAAGGCGGCCGGTGCGTACGGCTGAAAACTTTACCAGATTTATGTGCCGATTGTTTTGAAATCTGAGAGCTTCAACCTCCTGGAACCCTCAGGGCCTGTTCAGGCCTGTACATGGGTTGCTTCGTCTTTCATACCGCTTATGTGGTAATATTTAAGGATAAGTTACCACATAAGATGAAATTTGATCGCTCTCTGACGGTGGCTAAGAATTGTAGCCGAAACATGTCACGGCAATAATTAATAACTTATACAAATACTGTGAAACAATTTGGTAAAAAATATTTCTATGTAATAGAGTTGCAGGAAAATTTATACTATAAAAACACTCTACTCACATTACTGCATGCGTTAACGACCTACATCGCTGGCGATGACATCACACGGAATACCGATACCTTTTCAAAGTGCTGCTAGTTTCAGAGAACGAATTTGAATTAACACTACGTTAATAGCCAGAGGTCTGAATATTGCGCTGAGCTTGTCCTGCAGCATTAATCTTACTAACAGCACACGTAGGTGTGTGAGTGTGTGAGTGTGTGAGTGTGTGAATGTGCGTGTGAGTGAAGTGAAAATAATAATAAAAAAAGAATTTTAATATAAAAGTTTTAATTTAGATTTGTCGGTAAATGAAGCGGAAAAAAAGCAGATCCCATTCGACCACAGTCATGACACTTCACCAGGGTCGCCAACGGCATAAGCGTTATTCCACAAAATTTCTCTGTATTAGAGATAAAAAAAATAATATTTCTATTATCTGCAGTGCTGGAATTGAAATAAATTCGCCTAACGCCATCCTGCACAATTCCCAAAAATACACCCAGCACATAACAAACTGTGGCTAAAAGAAAGACGTTTTAATACTAACACAGTCTGCACAGTAGCTGCCAAAATTATTAAAATAAATTAACTTGGTTTCCATAAGTAAATCCCCGGGTCCGGGCACAGGTTATGAAGCCGTGGGGAGTGTGGGGGAAAAATATGTAGCATTAACTTCTAAATTAGATGGAGGTCAGTGGTCAAGTCCTGTCCGCATTAACTCTGAGAAATGCGCCATCGGTACTCTCTGATAGCCGAGTGAGGTGAACCTGTAAACAGATCTGGAGTTGCAGGGAAAGACAATTCTTCTCAGTATCCAAGATGTAAAGCCAGGGCATTAGGAATAGATACTTTATAATCTGAGGTACTTGGTACGTATTTACAGTTACTGTGTTTTCAACCTGGTTTTTATGGACTCTGTCAATACCTCACACTGCTTAGTGCCAAGTAGGATGGTTATGAAATAATGAACCGGAAATGAGGTGGAAATAAATGGTCTTAGCTGAATTATGCCTACCGTCCAGGAATCTTCAAGGAGAGACTGAGAAGAATCATGAAATATCTTAGATCAAATAATTGGCTGGAATTTGAACCGGGACCCACTCCACCCCCTACAAATATGGAGCCTATTGTAAGATAGAGTTAAGGCCCCTTGACTTGTAATGTTATTCCCTCCTTGGAGGTAAACGGACACAGCACGAACCTATCACTCACTTCCATCTAATACCACAGTGACCGTGGGTAGAGCCCCGTACATCCTCCATTTTTATGACATTGTAATTAATTAAGATTGGGGAAAACTTACATTTGCATTTACTTTGAAAAGAAGATTGTTTTCCTAAGGAATTATCATGGTCTTTTTAATTTTTTTTTAATTCCTGACTTGCTTTAGGGTACAATAAAGAGTCCAAGTAACCAACAAACAAACACAATGCACTGAGTATCGCAATCTACTCCACAAAGTGCAAGGAATGTTTCACAGATTGCAACTATTTCCAGAGGAAAGTAAGATATATAAAAATTTATAGTTTTTTCATCTACATCCGGATGTTAATAGTAAAGTAAAGAGTTTCGAATTTTTACTGATACGTATACATGTGCAGTCCTAAATTTCTCCTAGTTTTTAAAGATATTAACACTTCATAAAGTAACGCTCGTCTAAATTACCCTCGTACAGCGGTTCTTACTTCCCAGAAAACAAATGTAGTACAACTGCAGAGTTTAGTCTATTATTAGATATAGGGAAAAAAGTCACAGCGAACGAAGCATTATCTAACGTTCACATCAATGTTACATATAGTTACCATTTCCTTGTGAAGTGTTGAGAATAGTTACCACTTTCCTTGAAGTGTTACGTGTAACTCAAATTTCCCTGTGAAGTGTTAAGTGTAGTCATCATTTCCTTGTGCTGTTACATATAACTATCACTTCACTTGGAAATGTTACATATAGTTACCACTTCAGGTGGAAATGTTACATGTACTTACCACTTCCCTTGTAATTATTACGTATAGTTGCCATTTTTCTGTTAAGTGTTACATATATTTACCACCTCAGGTAGAAATGTTACATATACTTACCACTTCCCTTGTAATTATTACGTATAGTTGCCATTTTTCTGTTAAGTGTTACATATATTTACCATTTCAGGTGGAAATGTTACATATACTTACCACCTCCCATGTAATTATTACGTATAGTTGCCATTTTTCTGTTAAGTGTTATATATATAGTTACCATTTCAGGTGGAAATGTTACATATACTTACCACTTCCCTTGTAAATGTTACGTATATTTGCCATTTCCCTATGAATTGTTACATTATGTGTTATATCTGATAAAATGAATAAAATTGCCTTAAGACCCTTGGATATATGTTATTGTAGCGAAAAGAGATTTTAGAATTTCAAGGTTTTGAATATCTACCAAACTGCACGGTGTCATATTATAGAACAACGTACTCTTTAGAATAACATTCACCATCATTGCTCACAGCTCGTTAAAATGTTACATAAAAACCCATCGATTGCACAGAATGAACTGCTGACACAAGGTATTTAAATTTAAATCGATTTACTTAAATACGTCATTCAACGTGCGTCATCAAACAGACGTAAGCATTATAATGAATAAGACGCCAAACGAAGGAACAAAACTTCTTAGACGTATGAATTTCTGATGATAAACGTCAGCTGATCGTTGTAATTGCAGCAAGAAGGCACGTCAAAGGGCACGAAACGTAACTGAATTTACAGACTGACGTACTTTCTGGACGTAACGAGGAGTTTCCTTGGCAAGCGTCAGCTGGACAGGGCCCACGCAAAGAACCTCGAACTATTTTAAAATATTATTCTCAGAAGGTTGCTCATAGACAAACAATCGATTATAAGCCACTTCAGTGTTATCCTGTTCGACAGTCCTTCGACGTCTTTCGAAACCATTTTTACCCTATATTGATTTAAAAATGAGTAGGCAGAAGCGAATCAGCTGTCTGAATTCTGAGGGTTCTCACGACCATGGACACACTACTGGGTTTTGTCGGGGAGACGCGAAAGAAAAGGACCCAAATGGAAGACCCACTTCTACACATAATTTACTGAATCTTCGGGTTCCAAAACAGTTAGAAATTTTTTTCACTAGCTAGATCTTGCAAGATGTGAGGGTTCACAGTACGTTCCTGAACTTTCAGGTTTTCTTCGATATGGCGTTGTGTAATTGGATTGGTAGATCCAGACGTTTAGAAAAATCATGGTGCCTGAAGCTGCAACTATTAGCTGAACAAGAAATTATGTATTTTATGTTTATGGTTCCGTGCATCGCTGATCTATATTAATAATTGTCCAACAAGATGCAACACAAAGCAGTCTATTTATTATTATGCAAGTTCACTTTACATGTTTCGGGTGTCAATCTCACCCATCGTCAAGAGTACGCAAAACTCTAACTACAGCCTCCGGTACTGGTCATATTTTTTGTGCAGCTACCTCCCTCCAAAGTGGCCAAGCTAGCTTGGCCATGTTGGAGTGAGGTAGCTGCACAGGCTATAGTTACAGTTTTGTGTTCTTCTGATGATGGGTGTGGTTGAAACCTGAAAAATGTAGAGTAAACTTGCAGAATAACAAATAGATTGCTGTGTGTTGCATCTCGCTGGACAATTATTAATATATAATAAGAAATGCTGTATTCCACACAGCTATATCTTAAGGGATGTGATAAAATTTAGTCTGATCTACAATGAGTTTGGTAACAGCAGGTTTCTCCGGAACGTCACTACCTATCAACCCTACCTTAACGCTCAGACCACAGAAACCATAATTCTTAAGGGTGTAAAGATGTGAAACGCAAAACTGATAAAGCAACGACACAAAATTGATTATTTGCTGAATACATGCTAAAGAGCGGCAGTTGGTCAGAACAGAGGTACTGAGCCCATGGTTCTAGAAGATAAATTTTTATTCGGGCTAAATGGTTGCAATTACGACAATCTTTCATTTCGCCACGAAAAAAAGAAAGGCGTGTTTGCTACAAATCGCAATTCCGATCAAGTATTTCTGTATGTACTGAGACACGCCATCAGCCCACACTGTCGAAGTGAGTAGCCGAACTAGTATATATTTCAGTCAAACGTGGGAGAAGCTATGAATGAACGCAGTTTACGTATTCCTGCTGTAATTTACAGAACCCAATGACGTCTTCCATTCATACCGGAAGATGGAACAAACATAAACAATTCCATTCTTGCCTTTAATTCCAAGTTCTTAAAATAAAAGCCGACTAAGTGGCAGGTTACCTTAATTCCTCAGTGACACTGGGTTTTAAAACACCTGTTATTGTCCAGAACGGAGGGCTTTTTATATTTAGTGTACCCTCAAATGTTCTCACGATCGTACGGTACGCGGAGGTCAGAGGTACATGGAAAACTTAAGGTTCGTGCAGTGGATAGAAGGGTTTAGTCACAAGTGGCTGAAGACACCCCACAAATGTAGGAAGCAGCAGAGTAATCAAGACCCCATATTATGACTGGTACATGCGCAAGTTGCTGCACATTGGAAATTAGAATATTGCACTGACATCTGGGGCAGAAACTGGCGAAAAGCTATATTTTGGGCAGAGGTTTGTGTCGTGCTGAAAAGTACACATACATACATATAAATACATACCTTCCATGGATCCAAAAGTTTGTCGCAAAGACAGTAGGATTTGCAAAAAGTTATAAATACATAAATACTCGTACACACAATTTTTAGTGTAAAATACTATAAACATTTTATAAAAACAATACTATAAATCTTCACGCATAAAGAATTCACCCATAGAGTAAAAGCAGTGTGTATTTGAGTATTGTCTGAAGGTTACTTTGAATTTTGTCTTGTCGTTCATGGGGACTGTCACGCTGGGTGTTAAACTGCTGAAAATGTTGATGCCGGCATAAACTGTGTTTTTGAAATCAAGATAGGTTGGCATTTGGTTTATGAAGATGGTGCTTATTTCTTGTATTAATGTGTACAGATAAACAATTTTTTTTAAATTTCCTGATTATTGATAATAAAATTTATTAATGAAAATATGTATCGGCATGGAATAAGTAGGATCTCTAATTGTTTAATTAGACTTCTACATGTTCTGGGTTGTGCACCAGCCACCATTCTGGCAATTTTCTTTTATAAATTGAAAATATTCCCACTGTTTGAACTGTTATCTCCCAGAACTATTCCACATTTTATAACAGAGTAAAAGCAGATCAAAAAATACCTGGGAAGTTTTGACATGTGGTGCTGTAGGAGGTCGGAAAAGATCATTTGGAGCGATAATGTGAGAAATGACGTAATGTACAGATTGAAGGAGGAAAGGAAAATACTAAATACAACAAAAAACCTAGGCTAATTTGATTGATCACATCTTGCCTTATGGATACGTTATTGAAAGAAAGAGAGGACAGGAAGAGGAGAGGAAGAAGATGTAAGCAGCTAAGACAATGAGAAGATACTGGGAATTGAAAGAGGAAGCAGTGGAGGGCCCTCTCAGTAGACTCCGCCTTGGAAGAGGCTGCAGACCTGTCGCTAGACAAACTACGTCACAATGACGTACTCTATGAAGGACCAAGTCCTATGCTTTGGTATGTGTGAACGCTTCGAAAGGACATCGCAGGTTCCAATACGGTAGACTCACACTGAAGACACAGGAGTCAAATTTAGCTGTCAAACACTTCGACCGGTGAAGAAACCCCTACTCAATGTAGTCAACAGGCCAGTGAGTTTCTTAGTTTCTTTCAGCAAAACGAGAAGATGCAAATGTCCGTATACTGAAATTATTACTGTGTTCAGTGAGACGCAGCGTCATATAGCCTGTAGACTGTCGTTTCGGACTTCTCCCCAGTCCGCTGCGCCTAAATTTAAGGTAGACCAGAACACTTACAGAGCAGCATATGGAAAAAGACCCTAGTCTTGAAACCAACCACATTAACATTCTTCAGTATCGCGTACTTACGTATTTACTTTGGCATTTTTTTATCGTAGGGAATGCCTAGAAATTTTGGAACACGCCAGTTGCAAGCGGAATTCAAGCATTAAAGTCACAGTGAAATTACAGACTAGGAAGTCTTTTAATACACTCATTGTAAAGCATGCTCCATGACTAATTCTCCAGCACAACCACAGCTCGCCTGTTGTTTTCAATGCAATTTTACAGTTGCGAACAATACGTACAGTATTTCTACTGATGACACTGCACAACGCAAAGAAAAGCTATTTCGGAACTATATTGATTCAAGTTATAAAGCTATTGATCGTGCGGTTTTGTGAACATTCGGCGAGTCTACTGCAGTGAATGGCCGCAAAAGAAGGCCGATAGAATCGCAAAATTTGGAGTTTCACGAATTCGTATCTGTCATAAAATGTTTCTGGCACGAAGAAATAAAGACAAAGTAGATAAGCATGGCATATAGCGCGAATGAAGAAGAGAAATTCGTACATAGAATCCTGGTTGAAAATCCTGAAAGAAAGGGGCCATTTCAAGAACCATGGAGTAAATTGGAGTATATTATTGAAATGGATTTAAAGAACTGGTGTTGGAGAGTGAGAGATCAGAATCAGATTTTTCATATGTGGGCTGTTGTGAATACGGCAATGAACCATTATTTTCCACAGAAGTCGGGGATCCTTTCGCACTAGGAACGATGAGATGGGAAGATGTCATCTCCGTGGAATCAGCTGGTTCGCTTGATATGCCCAGTGTAACATGAATGTCTGTTGGTTCGATAGTCACACACCCTCTCAATCTATACGGTGCGTGCGATTTTGCCCACCAGGTGCCCACTATGCAAATAACATTTATATTACCCTTACTTAAGTACATAAAACAAGGATTCAGGTTCCAACAACAATTGTTGATGAAATGATAGTCGTTTTGGGGGTTTCTGCATCGTGCAGGAGTTAAATAACCCGACTTTTCGGAAAAACATATCACGTACATCTTCAGAGTGACTGAATCCTTTCAAAGAGGTGCTGTACTCATGTGGAGGAATATGTGTGTCTGTTATGTACAGCGGCTTTAGAGTGTTTATTCAATCAAAGTTGAGGTAGGCGTAAAGAGGAGATAAGATTTTTGTAAGCCAATGAGTGCTAGGGTATTAAAGAACGCCCCTTTTTCCCGAGCTTCACCACTATGGCTTGTGGAAATAATTACACAGCACGTCTTAACAGACACAGATTAGACCACCATTACCATCCAGGTAAGTTCCACAAACGGAACTGCGTAACATCCACTAGTCTGGCACTAGCCTACCCCTCTTCCTGCTTTCCGTTGCTGTGACAAGCCTAACACCATCAGATCTTCCAATATAACAAACGCTTTTCTTCATCCGTGTCATTTAAGCATACACTTGAAGGAATTTAGTCACCCTGATGATGTAAGCACTAATTTCTTCGAAACAACTTAACATTTGTAACTTATTCCTTTTTGGGTAATTCCCCGGCGTCTGAGATTTAATTGCCGACGTTTCGGAACTCAATATCGGTTCCATCTTCATAGGCAGGTGAATGAAGTATACTTCATTCACCTGCCTATGAAGA
>Ga0123355_10016188_pt1 | contig 11740 bp, 5 predicted proteins | sample TergutEmb28metaG_3_FD_89872 | JGI IMG/M metagenome (GOLD analysis project Ga0123355, IMG submission 89872) | Embiratermes neotenicus P1 segment gut microbial communities from Petit-Saut dam, French Guiana - Emb289 P1 | ecosystem: Host-associated > Arthropoda: Insects > Digestive system > Gut ...
GGTTAAGGTGCTGTGCTACAAATCGGAAGGTCGCTGGTTCGATCCCAGCTGGTGTCATTGGGATTTTTCATTGACATAAAATCCTTCCGATCGCACTATGGCCTTGGGGTCTACTCAGCCTCTAACAAAAATGAGTACCAGGAGCATTTCCTGGGGGTAAAGGCGGCCGGTGCGTAAGGCTGACAACCTGACTACCATCCTGTGCCTTTGTCAAGAAATCTGGGAGCCTTAACTTCCTGGAACCCTTTGGGCCACTCCAAGCCTGTAACGGGACTGCTTTACCTTTTTTACAGTTTACATTTATTTTCTAAGCGCAGCTGATGTTAAAGGCACTCTCCAGGTATGAAATGTAGATGCGAATACACTTAATAATAAGTCAATGGCCGCCACCTGATGCTCCTCCGGCTTAGAAGTTGGGGGTGAAAAACAAACGGTCGCTGTTACTAACGGTTACAAAGGAAAATCAGCTAGACAGTTATGAAAGCCTCTGCTCTGTGAAGTTAGCGTTAAATATTGAAGAGACCACTCACCGTTGGTTTTCCTCAAGACGCTTACACAGGGCCTGGAATGACAAAAAACACTGCAATAATTACTACAGTTTATCTACAATTGTAAAAAAAAAAAAAAACAACACTGTGACTTTAAAACCTATAGTGTGACGCCATGTTACGATACCACGACTGTCAATATAAAAGGACAAACTGGCATTAATACTCATAGCCAATAAGCATGATGGGCCACGTGCCAATATTTGGGGTTCCGAAGGAACCACTCCTTTCTTGAGAACACTAGGAGTTCTTCTTTATATCCTTTGGCTAAATAACGAACGCAGTTATTGCTGACATTAAACGACCCATTTCCCCTAAATATCTCGTATAAACACCGTGTCACTGGACACTCGGTCTTCGTACTTTCGAAACGTCGTCATAAACACCAACACAACAGCCGTACAAACTTGTGACGAGAGAACAACAGCAAAACATTGACAAGTCTTATCGTTGCGTATAGTGATAAAGACTGAAAAATACGAACCTTATATTGGCGTTTTTTAAAACAGAAATTAAGAGAACTACGGTAGCATGAAATACTTTACAATGCAGACGGTAACTGACAAACCAACACAACATTATATGCAAGCTTCATATTTGTACTGTAACATGTCCTAATGCCGCGCAACTCCAATACAAGCGGCAATGAAACGTGCGAGATCCAATCCACACCGTGTGTAGTACCTTAACGACATATTTTAATGTTGTCAAGGAGTGAGGAGTAACCATAAAATGTCAACGAAACAGCCGAGTGTCTGATAACACAGTGACAGTCACGATACGGTACAGGAACTTCAGATTAATGGGACAGAACTTTTAATTACATCCAAGAGTGCTGTCGGTCGCAGAATGGCGCGGGGTAGCTTGTAGGACTAGACTGCATGTTGTATAGCAACACGTTAACTGTAATGACATGTGCATGTGAAAGAATCTGAAATAAAGTTTACGAGCTCTTTGTATGATAACTACGAGTATCATGACAAACGGAGATCTAAGGAGTGAGGGAAAACTGCATGGACAAGTATAGGACGAGCCCTATCAAGAAGGTTGCTTATTTAATAGGGTAACGGGCAACTCAAATGCTTTGGTTATTTGTTAAGTCAGGACAGTAACTAGATAAAGCCAAATATCGAAATTGAATTTAAACTTTACCCACATTTTGGTACTAATACTACCACCACACCAATGCAATGGTTATACTGCCATGGCTGTGCCTTAACGAAGTGGGCAAGTCTGCGGTATTTCCGCCATACTATTATAAATGCTAATACTGCAATCAGCACAACCCGTCACCTTCTGGTGGTTAGGTTACCCTCAATGTGCATCCGCCATGGCGTGGGCAGTATCAAAGTATATAACGTTTTATAACGTGCATCGTATACATTATATACATAATGTATACGATACGTATTATATATATATATATATATAATGTATACCATTTAAAGCCCTCCCCTCTCCCAAGATAAAACACACCCATACACTGAAACAAGACTGCATGTGGCCAAATTCATGTAGTTCGCCGAAAACATGGTTTAGATCGCAGTTACAGAATCCACCAGAACTGTGTGTGTCCGTTGACGCTGACACAAGGGGCATGCACGTACGATCCAATGTGTTCTTTCATATTTTACACACGCCACTGGTATTTTGTGTTAATTTCGTGCAAATAAGAACAGTCCCTGTGCATACCACGAAGGCATATAAGAGAGTGGAAGCAGAGCTTAACATCGGCACTACATACAGACTGGGGGCCAGTTTCACGTCCATTCCACTTTACATCCCGGAGAAGAGCCCCGGTGTCCACTGAATAGGAGGCTGGTTGGATCCCAGAGCCAGGCTGGGAACTTTCGAATAGATATGAACCTCTCGTTCCTTCTACCATTCTTCAGCCATCCAGCACGCAGCCTAGTCATTGCGATGAATACGCCATTCTGGCTGTTTATTCCAAATACATGCACATTTTTAAAGACAATCAAATTAGACAATGAAACGACAACCCGGAATTGTTTACCCTCAGGTTTCATTACATATTCGTCACATCGAAAACTGACTGAAAAAAAGGTACATATTAATGAGATCCAATTTTTGTTTTGATACAATTTTTCTACGACAAGCTGTTTTTAGGAAAATGAATAAAGTCTGATTCGAGTTTCATGTAAAATACAGAGTTCTGTGAAAGTACTACGAACCACAACCAAATCCACCCGGCAAATTTCAATGTTCATCGATAAGTTCGGTAGTTTCGAAGCTGGTACATGAGTAGAGTTGCCGCCCTTAGTTTCTTTTATGCACTCCGTTTAGAGAACGCACAAAAATTGGGCTGTATCTTCTAGTACAGGGGGAACCAGCAGCGGTCCAACAGTTTGAAGAAAGAGTTGAATGCACTACAAATGGAAGCAAGCAATTAAGTAAGATCTTCACAAAGGTAATGAGACCGCGAGTTAATGTCAGAGAGTGTGGCAATGTGCGCTCCGTCACTCAGCACTCACCACTGCAGAGGAGGAGAAGTAATCAATCACCGTGACAAGTGGATACAGTCGCTTCAACAAGTTTCAATTTAATGCGTGCTTATGGCGATGAGAATAATTAATCCCTTAAGAGTACTAATTTATATCAGGCATGCAGCTCCAGTGCAATCAAAACTATCTCTGGGGTGTTATCAGAAAATTTCTGTAATGTATGCCTATCACGAGTATAACCAAATGGGCGATACTTAGTTGTCACTCGCATTTTATCCCCAATTCAATCTAGGAATTCCAACAAATTAAGGAACCTCAACACAGTCTCAAAATGGGGACTAAACCCATCACCAAACAAGTAGGCTTCTTTCATTTCTTCAACTGTCCGTCATGTTTTTACTCCAATACCTAGTGTAAGAATGAGAAGCGTCCTTACGTACAATTCCTTCTTCTGTTTTTTTTTACCTATAATAAACCCTTACACAGCCCACGCCTAACTATACAGGTAAAGGCAAAGGTCAGCAACAGTCACCAACCTACAAATCAATCATGAACCAATATGATCCTACTGTGACGACTGCCTCCTATGAGGAAGCATAAAGGAAAAGATTTTAATAAAGAAACTAACTCGTAGAACAGAGTGTACACTGAGCGTTCCTAACACGCTGATATTCTACACATGTAAACCAAAATTTATAACCAAGTCTCGAACCCATCATCAACCTGCAGAGAGGGAGGGAAGGAGCTTCCTCCCCCTGTCGAAATGAAGACATCGCACGTAGTCTGTTCTCACTAATGTGTAGTTTAGTTTAGATTACAGACATTAGCAACTTTAACGCAACCATCTCTGGTTAACGGAGTTTAACAAAAACAACTAATGCCTTCATTATCACAGCATCTCACAACATACGCACGAAGTAAGGATGGAAGGCAATTCTATCAAATTACGTACACACAAGCCAGATCGTGCAGTGAATACGTGTATCACGTAAGAGGCATAAAGCCTCAGCCCTGCAACTCAGTAACAAAATGAATGAAGAACGAAGGAAGAATCTCCTTTTATATATAACTAAATAATGCTGTTACAATGAGCGTAGGAAATTGATGGAAAATGCGGCAGTCACTCAGCTGGTCGAGAAATTCTTTGTAGGTTCATTACGATGATCACAACAATCCGGCACAGGACCCCACCCTAAGCCTGCTAAATCCAATCCAAAAGCATACTGTGATGCATTTTAATAGTATCCTCACTTTATATTTCCAAAGAAAATTTTTGATGCCTTCTCACCGCCCTTCACATGCGTGCTATACGTCCCGCCCACAGCAACCCACTGACTTTACCGCCCCAAGAGATCAAATTGTTCCTCACCTTCGTATATTATTTTCTCTCTTGGACCCTTGTGTTCTCATTATTCGTTTAACCAGCTAAAGAAAACTTCACAATATGGAAAGTAGTATTTTGTCGTCAAAGTGATTACATCAAGGAGGAGGAGGAAGAAGAGATGAGGTGGTACGTAGTACACGCGGTATAACACTTGCAAACAACTCTTTTAACCGAAGAACCGACAGGGAAAAGACCACTTGACAAACCTAAACGTAAATGAAAGGATAGCATCAAGCATGATATTAAGCAAAGTGAATGTGATGGTACTAACAGGATTCAACTGGAAGAACTAATTCGATACTGTGTAATAAAATGAGCCATCATCACATACCTTCCATACTTACTGACAACATGAAACATTTCTTTATTTATGTTACCGTAATGTGAAACTTGAAACGCGGTGACGGCTGACGCTTCGTTTAATGTGGTCGGTATTGTGAGTAATCAAATAAGACCAGCAGTTATAAATATTAACTGACAAGCAGGATAATAAAGTCCCGCTGGTCAAACGTATTCCATGTAATCCGCTCAGCAGGGCGCTGGCGATTTACCTTGATGAGCCAATACGTAATCTCGTTACACAACTTATTAGTAAGCTGCGCCTTTTATTGGTTCTTCAAACTTTTAATTGATGTTTTCAGCCGAGTAAGATGGCATATTAATTATATGGCCTGGAATGACTGGAGAGACGAACCCAATATGCGCGCGTACAATAATGACTACGGAACACCACGAAACTTCTATCGTGATATATAAAACCCCAAGCCAACTGTGTTCCACATTTATACAGTGTAATATGAGTTACAAGGTCTATTATTTTGAATACCATAAAATAGGAAATGACTTTTAAATAATATGGCATCCAATTACCGACGAAACAAACACTGAACTTCTTTGTATACTAAATCAAGTGCTAGTCAACTGTTTACAAATGGAAATACCAAAGTCTTCGCCAGATTTCTAAACCATCTTATGGTCTATGAAATCAACACTCCAAAGTCATTCCTGACAGCTGACAGTCTGTCAACTGACCAAACATATCTCACCATTTATGGACTCCAAAGGGTCACTCATTACCGTGTTCAGAACAGACTGCCACTGGAGCCAGTCTAAATCTGCACGCCAGACTTCTTCAATATCCAATGTAATCCTCCCATTTATGCCCAGGTCTCCCAGGAAGCCTCTTGTCTTCAGGTTTGCTATGTAAAATTTTGGTACTGGCGAAGAGAACCAACTACTCACATCGGTATCCAAGATTTAAGAAATACTTTCAATTAACAGGTTTTCGAATCACTTAAATCCTGCTCAAAAAATAAACAGTAATCCGTGAATCGCCCATCTTGTTTGATACTTGTTTGTATGAAACCAAAAATCAATTGAGAAAAACAAAATAAATATAAAAATAACATTAACTTTTCAACAACCACCCACAGCTAAATGCCAGAATCGAGAATAAACTACAAAAGTAACACAATGCATATGGAAGATAACAGAGAATATCAAAATTCAACACAACACGTAAGATCCAAAATAATCATATAATATAAAATATTAAAGCAAGAGATTTTCTTCCTCATGATTCAGCACTACATATGTAAAACATTCAAACACAGATAAGAAGGGCCGGTTTATGGCACTACTAAGCCCAATGCAAAAATAAATTTGGAGGCCCTACCTATGCGCAGTCCGGATAACACATGCGGATACAGAAAAGAAAAAAGTATGCAAAATCTGTTTTTGACATAAAATCTGCACTGCAACTTTGGGAACCCACACAGCAACGCAGACTGCTATCACCTTAAAACGGCCCTGTAGAGGGAAACTAACCAAATTCCAACGGGTATGCGAATTCCACAAGACGACGTCTATCCCTGTGCTGTTGCATGACTCAAATATTGGCAATGAGTTGTAACAGTACAAAAAAAAAAAACGAGAAACGCATTTCCCACGGTCAGTAGATGGGCGATCCACACAGGATCAAAGCATACGCACTGACACAAGAAAATACCGAAGGATCGCTTTATCTAAATGAACAAAGTAAAATACTGTACTACAAACAATGGAAGGATCAATTTGACACGATACAGGATTAATACTTGCCACAAAAGACGTTACGCTACAAATCAAGTGGAAGAAGAAACGTAAGGAAACCCAGCATGAAGAGGTCCAACCCATGAAGTTACAACACAGACAAACAGAACACACTACGACGCTTCTCATTAGACAATTTTCTCCATCATTCAGGTATGTCGTCTTTTCAAAGCCCATTTAATTTCGCCACACTTATCTCCAACTCCTCTTACATCACCAAACGTCAAGAGATTACAATTAAAGGGTGACAGGCGAGACGAATTCGATAAGTTTCTATTTGCATGTTTGTAAAGCCTGGACGGTTTAGCTTCCTTTTCCAGTGCTGACATCTCTTCCCGCTTACTTAAATTTGTTATTAGGGCATACAGGTGAATAATCAGTCACTCCCCGGAATAATATTCATTTTATGTTGGGAAATATATTCCTCATTAGCGTAGTAATTAATTCTGGAAGTATTTCGATTAAACAGTGTGTAGTGGAGCCACTCTTCGCTTCTATTCAGGGGCTTCATTTTACCTTAACGACCAAATGATTTTTATCTTAATCGACATTGGATGTTCATCGAACGAGATCCTAATCTATACATCCATATATGTTACCCCTTCATTAATTTGTCGCGCTAATATCTGTTCCGTTGGGATATTTACGACAAGCAGTCAAGCAGGCAGTCAAAACGCTTCAAGTTTTGTCTGACCTCCTCCACATTACTGTTAAAATACATTATCAGACCACCCAGATCGTCAGTATTCACCACACGGCATCGTTGGATATTGACAAGCATGACTTACACACATTCAATGCCTGTTCGTCTCTCACTACAGGAGTGAAGACACAGTAAACTGCTCTGCAGTTGTTACAGGCCTGCAGGCTTACAGCCGACCTTCTCGTCTTAGCTTTGCGTGTTTCTTAAATACGGCCCTTAAATTCCTACAAACATCCCCTATTTACGTGCCGTAACCTTGTACACGGCAGTCCTGAAAATCAGGCATTTATTAAGGCTTAGAAGGCAACTACTCGTAATTCTAAACGCTACATATGCCTGTTAATCTTTAGTTCAAGAAAACTCGAATTTTGTGTTGCACATTTCTTTGGGGAACTCAATGTGAAAACAGCGCCACTGACGATCGTGTTTGTTGCAGTTTCTCAATCCCAGTCAGTCATGCGAGCCTGAAGATTATAAAATTAGCGTCGATGTCTACACGGTCTACAGTAGTGTTTCCCAGCCTTTTGCATGTTACGTCCAACCGATCATTTTGTAAAAAAAAAAATCAGTCACTACACGGCACCAACGAACCCTCTCGTCTTAAAAAAAGTGTATATTTTTAGGAGAGGTCGCAAAATTGCGAAAAACGACTATTAGCTTCATCATGCGTGTCCGTCCGCCCGTCCGCATGGAACTCGGCTCCCACAGGACAGATTTTCATGAAATTTTATATCTGAGTATGTTTCGAAAATCTATCGAGAAAATTCTAATTTCATTAAAATCTGGAAAGAATAACGGGTACTTTACATGAAGTCAAAAATGCATTTATGATCATACCTCGATCAATTGTTTTTATCATGAGAAATATTGCAGGCAAAATTGTATAGCAAATCAAAACATACATTTTATGTTTAATAACTTTTTTTTTTTTTTTCGAAAATCGTATTGTTTATGAGATAATGCGGAAAAATACTGTACAACCGGGAAGCCACAGATGGCAAAATAATACGGCGCATGCGAATTACATGTTGGATACCTAAGGCTACAAACACAAACTGAGAATATGTAATAGTTATTTCTTTTCCACTGCACAAATGGTGCAAGAACGCGCCTCAGTGTTACGTTATACGTACATTGCCTGTCTCGTTAAAAATTACGCACGTTTTGACATCGTATTAACCATTAACGGACGTTTCCGGCACGTCCAGTCCAACCCTGCTGACCGTCAAATCCTACGTGTGGGACGGGTCCCCAGGCTGCGTAACACGGACCTAGAGGAATCTCGCATGGCGACAGATGCGTGAAAAGTTAGCAGTGTTTATTACAGTAATCACACTTTTATGAGAACACCTACACATGTGAATGAATAATTCTGCGAAGCCCTCTCATGACCATGGGGCGTTACGTATGCCAGCCGTTCCCCTTCGGCAGCATCTCTAGAACACCAGGAATGCGGGCCTGTATATACATTCCTTAAAATCTTCGACGGCTGAGGACAATTAACGTTTGGATCCAACGAGACAGGAAGTTACCAAATGCCGCAGAAAATTACACAATAAGCAGATCCATGATACTCACTATTAACCAAATACTATGTTTGTTTGTTTGGCGCGACAGTCCCCCAGTAGGCCAGGGCCTCCCCATTCACGAAGTTTCTAGATCACACTCAACGACGCACCACAGTCGGAAGGACTCCTCCGGACGAGTGATCAGCTCGTCGCAGAGACCTCTACCTGACAACACACAACATTCACAACAGGCAAACATCCATGCCCCCAGTGGGATTGGAACCCACGATCTCAGCAGGCGAGTGGCCGAAGACCTACGCCTTAGACCGCCCGGCCACTGGGACCGGCAACCAAATACTATAGGGAGTCGAAAACAAAAGAGCACAAGAAGTGAGGGAAATGTAGCATGCAAGCGAAAGACGAGAAATCACAACATTTTGTACGTGTAAACTTCGAGGAAAGGGACCACTTAAAAAACCTCCTACAGACAGACAAGTGATTACCACAACCACCACCACCATCACCACCACCACTACTACTATACTACTACTACTACCACCACCACCACCACTACTACTACCACCACCACTACTACTACTACCACCACCGCTACTACTATTACTAGTTATCTTAGAGAATTAGTATGGGAGTATACGGCACTGTATTTGATTGGCTCAAAATAAGGTTTCAGAACTTTCGTGACCACGGAATACTGTACTTTCGGACTCCGCAAGAGGAGGAGAATTTCTTAACCAGCTGAGTAACTATCAGCCACTCAAAACGACACCGTTCGTTGTGCTAAACTTTAACAATGCGAGAGACAAGACAACCCACGCATCCGCACAGCGATGTCATCAGCACATACCAGAGTCATGCTGTAACTTCAAGGTGTTGTTATAGTTGAAGTAATAAATGAGACTGCAATTTATTACAAAAATTGGATACAACGTCCGAGTGTGGGAGGTGGCTCCTTGCACAATGTGGCGCCAGGCAGCCGCTGTCAACACAGAAGATTCAGACGTGTTTGAAGAAACACACGGCTTACTGCGTACCAAGAAAAGCATCAACACTGCATCAAGAAACCGAGCGCTGCTGAATATTCGTTCACAGATCATCAACGATAAGAATTAAAATCACACCTTAGTGTACGTGTTCAAATCTTGTTCAGTGTGAAATGTCCCTAACTTTATTATACATCTGAGACGAAACTAATTCGTTAAAATTCGAATTCAACAGAAAAAAAGGCGAAGTTCACCCTTGAAGAGGCCATAAAGGCCTAGCAAGGGAGTAGAGGTAAAGCGTAGCTCTTTGTTTAAATTCGGTGCTAGATGGGGTTGGGTGGTTAATTCGAGGCCCTTGGCCGCTTTACCCCCGGGAAAGAGACTCAGTACCCACCATACTGGAAGCTGGGTGGGCCACAGGGACGGCTTGGACTGGTGCGGAAAAGCTAGCCCCTCACCGGGATTAGATCCCCGGGCCGTCCTACCCGTAGCGAGTCGCTATACCGACTACGCTATCTCGCGAATTCAGCAATACAGTTACTAAAACGAGCGCTTAATTATTAAAGCCTCAGACTCCCATAGACAGGTGTCCTTAATATGTCTTCAGTCGCTTATCTGTCCATTCCCCACTCGTCACAAACAGTAAAGGTAATTCGCTAACTCGCCAGAGAACTCCGTTATCGGTCAGATAAAACCAGTTCACACACTATTTCTTTAAGATCATTCAATCCCCCTAAATCCAAGGCCGGTCAGATAACTCTGTCACCTGAATACCGTGTTACAAAAGCCGGCCACAGATGTCTATTCCGTGTCAGTTAAATCCAGTACATATTCTCACACAACAGATTTCTTGAAGGCCTACTTCAGTCTACGTCTATGGTTGGTCACTCACTCGTGACGCACCACATTTCACGGAACCTGAACGTACACTGCCTCGTTCGCAAGAGCCCGACGCCGGTCCCTTCCTGAGCCAGGAGAATTCGATCCCAACTCACACATACACGCACTGCTTCGTGAACACCCATCAGTCGAAGGCTTCAGCTCGCCAAGAAGTTCCAAACCTTCTGCGAAGCCCGCAAGTCCATTATCACGTTCAAATATGCTCACCACTTGACCCCATCCTGAATCAGCCGAATCCACCAGACTCCCTCGCATTTTTTTTTTTCAAAACCAGTTAGCTTGGTATTATCCTTCCAAATAAATCCCGACCTGGTCAAGGAATACCCCACCTTGTAAAGCAAGCTGATAATTAGCGGTATTCACGCAAGCCAACACGTGACGCCATAACTAATACTGTTTACATGAGGTCGAATGGGGATGTCTTCTTTATGAATTATGAATTTTGAGTTATTGGGGGGGGGGGGGGGGGTGGCGGGAGGTTTTTAATTTTGTTTTTTTGTGTGGGGGGGGGGGGGGGGGGGGTTTGCGAGAGGTATTTAATTCTGCTTTCGTCCATTAGGATGTTGTTGTTTCGTTGGAGAGTTTCTTAAATGCTGGTTGGGCCTGTTGGTAGGAGGAGAAAATGGCTGAATGGCTGTCCGCGAGGAAGGTATTGATATTTTGGTGCTGCGTATCAATATTAATTGAAACTACTTTCTTCATTTGTCAGTATATGTAGCAATTAAGTTATAAAAGTTAAGTTATAACAATACAGGCAATACACGTCTTATGTAACTGAGGTAAGTCCGTGCCACCACTGCTGCAGAAGAAAATCCGTAAGTATTACACATTCCAAGTATGCATTTGTAGCCTCAGGTATCCAGCACGCAATGCACATGTACCATATCGTCATCTTGCGCTTCCCCCCCCCCCTCCTGCTCAAAATGTATTCACGTATTCTCCAGACGCCCCGCCAACGTAGGGATTCTTCAGTTTATTTACTCTCCATACGATATCGCAAATTACGAATTTCCCCAGTGCGTCATTTTCTCCATTCCCTTGTTATTTCATCTGTTGTCAAGGACGTATGTGACAACAAAGGGACGCAGCGTTTGTTGCAACTATATGGTACACACACACACACACACACACACACACACACAC
>Ga0123355_10016189_pt1 | contig 11739 bp, 7 predicted proteins | sample TergutEmb28metaG_3_FD_89872 | JGI IMG/M metagenome (GOLD analysis project Ga0123355, IMG submission 89872) | Embiratermes neotenicus P1 segment gut microbial communities from Petit-Saut dam, French Guiana - Emb289 P1 | ecosystem: Host-associated > Arthropoda: Insects > Digestive system > Gut ...
CTAAAAAACACTGGCTGCAGTTAAAGGTAACTGCAGTCTGTGTCAGCAAACATCACTGGAGGCTGAGATCGTACTTTGGAAGATTTTTACCTTCTTCATCCTCAGATGATGATTTAATCATACAATGTACACAAACCGCAATCCAAGTTAACAAATTAAATGGCACAGCTTTGTTTTTATTGTAATATTCATGGAAGGCAGCCATATTTTTAATGGTTTTGTTGCCATCTACATATGAACTGCTGAATTCTTTCCACTTCAAGTGCATTATATGGCAGCACAGTGGTTAAGGTGCTGTGCTACAAATTGGAAGGTCGCTGGTTTGATTCCAGACTGTGTCATTGGAATTTTTGATTGACATAATCCTTCCGATCGCACTATGGTGCTGGGGTCAACTCAGCCTCTAACAGAAATGAGTACCAGGAGTATTTCCTGGGGGTAAAAGCAGACAGTGCATAAGGCTAACAACCTTAACACCATCCTGGCCCAATGTCACGTAATCTGGGAACCTTAACTTCCTGGAACCCTCTGGGCACCTCAGGCCTGTAATGGGACTGATTCACCCTATTCAAGTACATTACACTATACATAATGTGAACAATTTTGTTCTTTTCAGACTCATAATGGGGTCTTTTCAAAGTCACAATGGGGTCTGACTCGTTAGCCTACATGATATGAGCAAAGGACTCCACTTCTGAAGAGGTTGCACCCTTAGGACCACATTCTATTTCTTCACAGTGTTGGTGACAACTGAATACGACTTCTTATAATAAAACAAACTAGATGCACTAATTTCTTAAATATATTTTTGGAATAAAATTCTACATGTTTCAGACAGTTCCTCTGTCCATCATCAGGAGTTTTTCACTGTACACACAGCAATGGTATATGTCATACAGGTTTGCTGACAGCTTGTGAGCAAGCTGTCAGCAAACCTGTATGACATACACCATTGCTGTGTGTACAGTGAAAAACTCCTGATGATGGATAGAGGAACTGTCCGAAACATGTAGTTTTATTCCAAAAATATATTTAAGAAATTAGTGCATCTAGTTGGTTTTATTATAAGAATTTATCACAATGCACGGTCACCTGAATGTGAATATGACTGTCACAAAGAGGAGCTGAATAGTCAGGGTCTAATAAGTGCCATCATTCACTGCCAGCAAAGGGATGCAAAACATACAGCTTATAGAGAAAGCCATACCATCTTTCTCCTACTCCACCAGGCTTTCCTACAAGCATAAATTTGAAACTGGGCATCAAAATATACAAAAGTATTTGATGCAACTAAAGCAATTAAGTAACGCCAACAGCAGCCAGAGAACACACATTAGAATGATGGCACTGCTATGATTCTGTATTTTATCCTTTCTCTTTTTCTCCATTAGGCTTGAATATACGAATGGCAGGTGATCTACAGTGGAATCAGAAATGACCAGTAAGAACATGGGGGAGGGGGGGGGAACATAGATAAAAAAGACAACATTTTGGCAAACAATAAAAAAACGAGTAGGAAGGCAGTATCTAAAATAATACTTCTCCATTAAAGATGTGGGGACCGCGGTAGCACAGTGGTTAAGGTGCTGTGCTACAAATCAGAAGGTCGCTGGTTCGATTCTAGATGGTGTCATTGGAGTTTTTCATTGACATAATACTTCCGATCACACTATGGTCCTGGGGTCGACTCAGCCTCTAACAGAAATGAGTACCAGGAGTATATCCTGGGGGTAAAAGCGGCTGGTGCATAAGGCTGACAACCTTACCACCATTCTAGGCCACTGTCATGTAATCTGGGAACCTTAACTTCCTGGGAACCTCTGGGCACCTCAGGCCTGTAATGGGACTGATTTACCTTTTTCACCGGTAAAGATGTATCACAGTTTTAATAACAGCCTTGAATAGTATAATGATCAAAAAGCTTTCCAGGAAGTTGACCACAGTACAGTTTAGGACCATCACAGAATATGCAGAAGTGGCAGTATACTTCTCTTCATATTAACCTCAGCATTAGATGGCAATAGGTGGTCAGCTTCATGTCCTGGCCACTTTACTCCAGATCCCCAATGAACACAAGACACAGTGCACCCAGAGCTCATCTCAATACTTTTGGAGAAAAGAAAAATCTCTTTTTTGTGTGTGTGTGGTGGTGGTGGTGGTGGTGGGGGGCAGAACCAAACCTTGGACAGTCTGAATGGCTTACAGAAAGAATGACAATATCAACAACACTCTGCTTCTGAAAGACAACACATTTTGCTTACTGAAGTGTCTAAACTCAGACTGGCGGTACTTGTGGTGGACAAAAATGTGATGGAACTATGACACACAAAATAAAATGTATATGATCCGTGCAGCACTTCATAAGGACAGGCAATGATTCAAGGCTCAAACTGAGGCCATCTATATAATACTTTATGAACATATCACTGCCTACCTCTTCATTAGTACTCAAAAACTCCTGAACTGCCTCAGTTCACTGGATGGTAATATTGTACATTACCGTTTCTGATAATGCATGACAGTAAGCTCACCATGACTTCAACATTCAAACACAAGTTCCACGTGCAAAGAATTCAGTTACAACTAATGCATGAAATTTACATACAAATCCAGTGTCACGTCGCTTGGTATCACCCCTGTTGCGAAGACTGGCAGGCCTGAGAAAGTACAGTACCAGAGCTACTGCAAGCCAGCATATTGCCATCAACAGAATGCTGTTGGAACCTCCCTGGGTGTTAGGCAGACCACCTGGCACTGAAGAAGTACCAAATAACCACGTAAATACAAACACAACACAAAGAAATAATCCCCAATGTATTTCAGAGCCAAATAGAGGTTCACAATTTTTGTGGTTTCCGGTGGACATCTGTAGCCTTCATACAAGTATGAAACTACATCATCCTTCTGGAACTCACAACTGGAGCACTGCTACATTATTTTCAAGACTGTTTTCTCACAGGTTATTAAAATTTTAGTTTCACTTGAATACTTGTATTGTGTCTGTTACAGCACATGGTGTGCATAGTAATTCCACGACTTCATCATGGGTTATACACACCACAACGTGCCTCCCCCCACACTATTACAATGGCTTCAAAAGATCCAAGATGGGTAAAAAAATGATTCCTCAGAAACTTAACATATTTAGGAGGCTTTAAAGTGGCAAAAGCAGAACAAAGGTCATGGCTTCATATAACAATGGATCATCAACCATCTACAGTATAAAAAAGTGGAAGAACAAATTACGATCACTTATGGCATCAAGTAAAAGTGTGAATGACCTTCTCAAGCAAGACAATGAAAAAGCCTAAATTACCACAATTTTACACGGTACTGTGCAAGTGGTCTACAGCAATGCATTTTGAAGGAAAACTCATTACTGGGCCTACGGTAACTGAAAAAGCTAAGATGTTTTCATCATTAAATAAAAATAGCTGACAAGTGCACATCTCCAAGGGCAGTATAAAAAATTACCTGTAACACCTAAGGTCACTACAGGTACTGCCTCATAATCCAGCACTTGTCCAATCCCATGGGTGCCAGATTCTAGAGTATTTCTGTGACACTGCAGAAAGCAGCAGAGCACAGTTCATTCTCTTGATAAAACTATGCCTTTACAATTATTTAATAAAATACAGAAAAATATAGTACTTCAAGACAATTTCCCATACATGAGGCATGTACAACTGAAACCCATTCAAGGTGTTATTGCAGCAGTGTAGATGGTGCAGATGCACTGTCTGACACAGGAAACACAATGGCAGGCACTTGTGTGGAACAGTACAGTTAACTGGATGAGCAGCTGGTACAGACAACACCACACCATAGCTTAAGCATGGCATACCATGTGATGAATCCATACCAACAGGAACAGAAGGCTGTGAGTCAGTTTTCTGGAAGTGGGAAGAATGTCAATCTGCTGAAATTCATAGGATGATGCGGGCTGTCTATCTGGGTAAGATGGTGGATTAATTCCATATTTTTCAAACAGGTAACCAGGACATGACACACATGCGAAGACCAGGATGGGCTCACACTCTCACTAATCTGAAAAACACTGCATGCTGTGCACAAAGACATATGTCAGACCGTCTGTTTCCTATCAATCAAACTGAAAATGAGCATCAGCACTGTGCATAAAATCACACAACACCTTGGATGTCTCACAGTGTGTTCCCATTGTGTCCCCTGTTAAATGGAAAACAATCACAACAAGCGTCACATGTATCACTGGAACATATGCAGTGATGTGTTTCTGTAGCAGACTGTGGTGGGCAGTTCGACCCTGCATCACCATTCTGATACCACGTGAAAACCAGCAGCCACGCAAAGAAGACACCTTGATTCACCCCAACCAAAGAAATTCAAGTAAAAAGAACCTGTCAGAAAAGTGATGGATGTGTTCTTTGGCATCAAAGGATGCCTGTTACTGGACTTCAAACAATATAATGCCAAATTAATATACTACTTTACAGTCAAATGCTTCAAAATCTGCGCACCCAGATCAATACCAAATGTCCAGAAGAACTCACTGATAGCATCATACTGCTCTATGACAATGCCTGTCCCATGTGGCCCAAAGATTTCAGTACCAGCTAAATGTTACATGATGGGAGGTGCTCAAACGTCCTGCATACAACCTGGACTTATCACCATGCAATTTTCATGTCTCTGGACCATTACAAAAAGCCCTCAAAGGCTGTACATTCACAATGGATGATAATGTGCAGCTAGGTGTGGTACAGTGATTCAGACAGCAGCACATGGAATTCTTTCTAGATGGGATATATAGACTTCGGCATCAATGTCACTCCTGTCTGCCTGTGGTGACTTTTCCTAACAGCTGCCATACCTTCACAAACAAGTATCCTTAAATGGATTTCAGCCATATGCCACACAGAATAAACGAAGCATATTACTATAAATATGACACAAAAACAAGTAAACATTACAGCTTCCTGGAGCACTGCTGCAATTACTTATTACATAAATATTAATCATGCTGTTTAAAAATGAAATGACTCAAGGATGAATCACTTTCCTATAACTCCTACTTTTGGAGCTAACTGAAATACATTTCAATATCACACATTCAGCAACAAAAACAAAAAGTCACAGTTTAGTTTGAAGAACAAATAACCAAAACTGGTGCTAGAATGGAGATGCCTCTGAGAAAATCTTGTGCACAACTTGCACAACTAACAAGTGTGTCTGCACAATTGCCACAAAATGCAACAAGACTGCTGCATTTGCATTAATATGAAACACCTGCGTTTCACAAACTCTACAATATACGAGGGGTGTCCCAATTTTATTTAAATGTCTATTGGACTCACCTGAAATTACAAGTTATCTCCTTCAAAGTATGATGACCCTTGGGAAGCTACACAGTGGTTCCAAAATTTTTTTTATTGATCATAGCAGTACCCGAAGTCATTTTCCATAAGTGTGAGTAGCTCATCGGTTACATTTTTTGTATGTTTTCCATCATCCCGAAATGATGACCCTTCAAATTCGATTTCAACTTCGGGAAGAGGTAGAAATCGCACAGAGCTAGATCTGGGCTGTAGGGAGGATGTGTAAGTACAGGAATGTTTTTCTTTGCCAGAAATTCTCGAATTGAAAGCGCAGTGTGAGCTGGCACATTATCGTGTTGCAGAACCCAATCGTCTGCAATGTCTGTCTGGACTGGATGGACCCATTTTCAAAGTCATTCCAAGACATCTTTGTAGAAGGCGTGATTAACTGTCTGTCCTGGAGGTACAAATTCTTTGTGCACAATGCCACAACTGTCAAAAAAAACAATAATCATAGTTTTTACCCTGGATCTGCACATGCATGCTTTCTTTGGATGAGGATAACTTTTCGTGTGCCATTCCACACTTTGCCGTTTGGTCTCAGGATCATAGTCAAACACCCATGATTCATCTCCTGTTATTACTTTATCCAAAAAATCTGGCTCAATTTCAAGTCTTCCCAGCAAATCCTAACAAATTTCCAATCAGTTTGCTTTTTGCTCCATAGAAAAGTATTTTGGCACTAGTTTTGCACAAATTTTTCGCATGTGCAAATGGTCTGTTAGAATTCTATGAACTGCACTTTTATCCAAGCCCGTTTCTTCTGCAATCATCCTGACACTCAATCGGCGGTCTTTCGCCATCACAGCTCGCACCACTTCCACATTCTGATCATTTGTTGATGAGATTGGTCTTCCAGAACGAGGGTCGTCTTCAACATTTTCTCGGCCCACTTTGAAAGCTTTGTGCCACTTAAAAACCATAGTTCTTGATAGAGTGGCACCTCCATAAGCTTCAGTTAAAGAAGCAAATGTCTCTGTGGCACATTTATTGAGTTTCACAAAAAATTTGATAGCATACCATTGTTCGATATTTTCCTGCATCGCAAACGTAATGAGGTTATAAAACACAACCATACACAAACAGCAGTAGCTCACGACTGATTCAACCAATCCAATTGAAACAAGTATGAACATGCAGCCAAGGTCACTACCAATGCGCCAATATACATCAAAGTGCTACGTTACCAATTTGTACACAGGAAAATCAGTACACTTACTTTTGGGGCAACCCTCGCACATCATGAAGCAAAACTGAATTTCTGAACTGGTACCTGCAGGGGATGTATGCTGGAGAAATCACAGTAATAAAGTTAGGTTTTTATTTTACTGAAAATGGGAATTCTAACAACAGGTGCTGGTCTGCAGAAAATCCCATGTCAATCCATGGAGTGCTGTTACATGATATTAAGTTTGATGAGTGATGTGTTCTGACTGCAACTAGGGTTACTGAGCCATTTCTTGTGAGATCATAAATTTACACCAATATGTAACACAATGTGACACCATTTTTTGAACATATGCCTGACTGTAAGAGGATACATGCCTCCTTTTATCATGATAATGCAACAGCTCACACTACAAACCATTTCCAGTACCTTTGAATATGGCCAGCAAAAACCTATTATTAGTAAACTAAAAGATGTGGACACCCACTCATAGAAAACAAGCACAGAAGCATTCGCTGCCTGCCATCATGAACTAAGGGATGCATGGGGCCATTTAAAACATTTCCCCATATATCTCCTAGTGCCAATGAACACTTACAATATTACTAGTTATCAAAATATCTCCACGTTTTCCCCAATAGATATCTTCCTCTGATTGTACAACCTATGCAGTGCCAAAGTTCAGACACTTTATCACCAGGCTCATGTTGCAAAAGCTCAGGCTCAATCCCAACATAATCCACATGATTTATAACTGGTATGTGGCCCTGGGGCAAAATTTGCTTTGACAACTTCCATTTTCACCTCTGCCAATGATCATTCCACCAATGTGTCATACTTATCTATCATCGTGGGCTGATGCAACAGGCCCATCTGAAGCCACAGTACCAACAGTTTCACTATTACCACATTCCTACAAATACCAAAAAAAAAAAAAACCTTCACAAATCCTAATATACCTGAGAGATTTGCGGACCTGAGGTATGCAGAATGTTAAATGGCTCTCAGCATTCAGTGTAAAATACAGAAGCATAAACTTCATAATCGGGCATCATACCTCCTTACATATCTGACCTGAGCATGTGTAACACAGCATGTGAAGCACTGTCTTATATTTGTCAATCTAATACTAATGCCCCATACTTACTCTCCTCCAAACATTCATTGTCCACACAGTAGGCCTGAGACTGCCGCAACTGCAATAAAAGACATAAGTGTAACTTCAAATTCCATCTACATAATGCTAGCTGTAACAAACAAGTAAATATTCCACTTACACACACTCTCACTCTGTTTTATCATGATATCATGAACCACTATGCAGATGGCATTGTTGCCATACAGTCACCAAAGATTCAGGCAGCACACACGAGGCACAGAGTCCCACAATTAAAAATAATTAAGTATATTAGAGTACCACATAAAAAAAACACATTTCTGCCAGTATTTCAGTATAATTAGTATAGTTCCACACCATCTTACACAACACAACATACTACTAGACAATGTGTAATAATAATGTATAATAATAATATCTTAATTTTTACAGATGACCAGTATTTATGTAAGGTGCCATTAATTTGATTGAGCCTACTACAAAGAATATGTATTAAAGGGATGTGTTCTACAAATCAGGTTTCTTATCAATGCTACTGTCATGCAGAAAACACGCTCACCTGTGACCAGTAGACTCATAAGGTAAGAATCCTGAGTTCTAATTCTGTTAACTTCAAAACAAAACAATTTTACATTCTTACTAGTACATTAATCTTTTAGAAAAACAATAAAGCTAGAAATGCACACCAGTGTCTAATATGATAGTTTCCATTCTTTCTGTACTGACTTGTTAACACTGACAATGCTGATGATGACAATAACAATGATAATTTTGGTGGTGGTTGTGGCGGTGGAGATGGAGATGGTGATGTACAAAGTTATGTAATTAAATAAAATTCTGGCATTCATAATTTGACATTCAGAGGACTGTGCATCACGATATATTCTTGTAATAAAAGCCAACAAGATGCACGATTTCTCAAATTTATTTTGATAAAGAACTCTACATGTTTCGGACAGACCTACTGTCCACCATCAGGAGTCTCAACATTGTATACAACAGACAGTCAACACAACTAACATGACAAATACCTATTGCTGTGTATACAGTGTTGAGACTCCTGATGATGGACAGCAGATCTGTGCAAAACATGTAGAGTTCTTTATCAAAATAAATTTAAGAAATAGTGCAACTTGTTGGCTTTTATTGTAAGAATCAGCATACATAAGTTTACTGTGTAACCAAAGCTTAGTGTGCCTATAAAAGCACACAACTTCAGAAGGCAGTGAGTGGAACAGCAACCTACACATCCAGTGACATGGTAGCATACTTATAAAATGGCTTTGTTAATGATACAATATAGGTGGGTGTGCACACTCTAACGCACCTAATCAAATCTTCTGTAGATACAAAGTATAGCTTTGATAATGTCCAAGATTTAAAAAAAATTTCTAATAGCTTCCTTACCATTGCACACTGCACAATATCAGTCTTCAATAGAGACTCTGCATTACAAGTCCCTGCAATGGACTTGTACAAAATTTACAGATCTCAATGATTGCACCTTGTAGGTTTTAATACCATTCCTAACAGCAACAGCTTCATTTCTACCATGTCATCATACAAAATTGAAGTCATTTATCAGTTACAACCACCACATCAACAAATTCAACAAAACTTCCACACGATTGTCCATTTTCATAACAAAATACAATAATAAAAATATTTTTACTTTTCAATAACCCACAACAAAATCGCCAAGATCATGCATGGATCGCTTATTTCACCTCAAAATTTCACATACCTATCACACTGGTATTACAGATAAGTTAACAAGTACCATAATGTACATAGCAAAGTTCACAGAAACATACCTATTACATCTGTAATAGACAAGTGTGCTACTGAATTACAAGACAAGATGCAGGAAAGCAATAAAATGGAATCAAAAGGAGGAGGGTATTGTTCATTCATAATTGTTGTAGTCAGATCCAAAGTCTAAACACTGATCTGGAACACAGATTAAAAAATATGAAACTGACTTCAGTTTATAATCAATCTAAATTGTGTCTTGCTGTTGATACACTGCCAGTACAGCCAACCAGGTGCGGGTCTTGAACATGTCCACCAGTAACACGAAGCTTCTAAGGCCTCCACTGTCAGTACTGCCATCCACAACTATTATCCACTCAACTACTCCACTAAATAACCAGCAAATAACAATAAATTTTTACTAAATTCTGCAAGGGAAGCCCTCACATTCTTATGGTATCATTCCTATCTCCACGGTGACATGATCGGCTCTTACCCATTACTTACATGGTACGTCACAATGTATGTTAACTTAGCTTCCTCATTTACCTATATTTCAGTTCTAAAACAATTCACATTTATTTTCCCCTTACAAGTAATCTGTGCATCAATCTATGCCCTACAACTTAAACTGCTTGGGTTGGGCACAGTCGCTCAATTATGCCTCTGGTTACTGTATACCAGGATTATTCTGCCAACTGTGCTGAATAAGATAAAAGAATTGACACATGTGGGAACTTACACCTGTGTGGTATGTACAACAAACACCTGCCAATCCATCTTCCAAAAACAAATATGTTTATGCTAAACACTTAAATTTTGTATGCATCTATACAAGGATATATGTACAGGAAGCTCCCTGTCAGACACTGCACCATGATTCTAATGGAAGTACTATATACTACTGCACTACACACACACAAAAGGTTTGGTTTGTTCCCCAAGTTTGGTTCATTCTTCCTTTAATATATAGTACATTGTACTGTATTACATATTGTATTTAACTGCTAGTACTAGATATACTGTTTGTAATCAATCTGATATTTAATTTATATATTCTTTTATATTTATACTGTATATATTAACTGTATATTTCCAATTGTTATTTTCATATTTATATCCATATCTCTGACTTGTTCCATATCTTATGGCCCTCTACGGTGCCTGTTGTAGATCACACGAACATGAATAAATCAAATCAAATCAAATTCCTTGCTTGGCTGGTTGCTTCGTTTTTCACACAGTTCCCATAACAGTGCAGGAGATGGTACAGCACCTGTTATTGGTCCACTAGCAGCAAGGGCTCTTGTCACCACTACAGTGGTTTGTAAACCATGTATTTCCAGAAAGAGAGGAGGAATGGCAAGAGTAACAGTTTTGAATTACTTTGTGTGTTAAGACATTTTGAAGGTCACAGAATTGTTGTTGCCTAACAGGCCTGAATGCAAGCTTTTGGTCAAAGCTGTGTTAAGCACACAGAAACTGTTTAGTGCCTTAACATTTGCCCTGAAGACAAAAGCATTATATCTAACAGTGTGGAGTAAACGAGAATTACTTTCAGATGCCTTCATCGTTGGTGCTGTTCCTCAAAATAATATTACAAGGAGCAATACAAAAGTTATATGTCAAAAGATAAAACATCTGGTACACAAATGAAAATATCTGTAATTTGCAACATGTATGAAGTGTCAGTTTTATTTATCAGACATGGAGGAATGTCAAGGACATCAAACACTCTGGAGTAACCATCATTTTTATCATAGACAATTACATGTAGCAAGTTCTGAGTTGGATGTGCACAACAATTTACATGCATACCCTTATGGGGTATACCAAAAAATATATCTTATCAGGGAAAATTACATTCAATGCAACCCAACACTAGATGAACATTACATAACAATTCACATACTAAAGGCACATAGTTTAATACTGTGTTTGTTTAATTTTATTATTTTGTTTTTGTTTATGCTGGAACAATGGACCATTCCGAGAACAAGTACAAGAACAGTTATATCAACTTGTAGCAAAAAATGCTCTAAATTAATGGCAGACTTCGGGAAGACATGGAGAAGAATGGACTGGGTGGCTTAAGTTAGAAAGGTCTGATACTTATAGGGAGAAGGGTGGAAGACAGGATGGACTGGGTGGCTTAAGTTAGAAAGGTCTCGTACTTATAGTCTGTTTCCTTTATATTATTTGCTGGAAAGGTTTCTTACACAACTGCACAGGCTCATACAAAAAAAAAAAAAAAAAAAAAAAATTTTAAAACTTCCCCAAAAAAAAAAACTTCCTTTTCTCATTCTCTTACTCCAAATCAACTCACAAGATAAAACAATTTTTAA
>Ga0123355_10016190_pt1 | contig 11739 bp, 6 predicted proteins | sample TergutEmb28metaG_3_FD_89872 | JGI IMG/M metagenome (GOLD analysis project Ga0123355, IMG submission 89872) | Embiratermes neotenicus P1 segment gut microbial communities from Petit-Saut dam, French Guiana - Emb289 P1 | ecosystem: Host-associated > Arthropoda: Insects > Digestive system > Gut ...
CACCCCAGCCAAACCACAACGTAACACCAACACACATCGAACCAGAGCAATACAACCCATTAAATAACTCAACAAATAAGTCGCAAGCTCGTGAGGATGGATGTATTAACATCCGAAACATGCTGAGCATTAAATAATGAAATAATAAAGCAAGTGACGTCAAGTCGGTCTCTCTTTATTCCACTATAAAGATGATGCACGGTCCTATAAACATAATAGTTTATTATATTTGGCTTTTACTGGGTCGTCCAAGTCTTCCTTCTTCCATACGTTCTATTGTTAAGATTACAGTCGTCTGGCACGTGACATCGTGTTTATTATTACCAACTTAAATGGTGTAAGTAATGTATTCGCTCTTCTGATTTGTTACGTAACGTATATTGATGATTGTTCTAAATGATAATAAAATAATTTATATTTTCAACGAAACACAACAATATATTATTTTATTTTATCTGGACGACATATATCGGTCACCTCACCATCATCAGACCATCTTTACAGAATTTAGAATAAGGTTAGCAGTTACTTTTGTGAAGAAGGCCTGATGATGGTCAAGCGATCGCAATATGTCATAAAGTTAAAATAATATATTATATTGTTGTGTTTGCTGAAACCAGAAACTATTTTGTTATCTTTTAGTTTAACAAACTCAACTGGATGTCTTATACGAAAAATAATTGTTCACCGACGTTTCGGGTAAGCCTAGTTTTCAAGGGTCTGTCAGTCCAAAAGACAAAAAAGCTGCCTCACATCTTCGATAAACAAATACAAATACAGGCTGCGTAACATCCCGGAAGAGGGGATACCTCATGTATATTTCGATGGGAAGTCTGAAATCTCGCATACATCATGTAACATCCCTGAAGACGGCAGTATACTCAGTGCTGCGAGAACCTCTAATCGCACACGTAAACAACAATACGTGTTCAGAGTAGGAGATATAACTCCGAGGTAAAACTCTCCTTGTAAAACGAACATCTACTGAGGTATACATAAATTCACTTTTATGTAAAGAGAAGGTTAATTACTGTTATGAAGATCATTGCACTGAGTGCTAACGCGACCCACATCAATCCGGCTCGCTTCTTGGTTATCTATTTTCATCAGTTTCAATTGAATATTACTTTCCTTCTCAGTAACATTCCGAAAGAGATTTTTTATTCCAGTATGTCGTAATAAAACTCATTAGAAAGAAATAATAGTTTAAATATTATTATTTAAAAGCACGTTTCTGTTGTTATTTTAAGCTTCTTCTTTCATATATTGAAAGTACATTTGTTCAAATGGAACTAACATGCTGCTAACATGCACTGTTTTCTTCCGCTAGATCCCCCATGCAAGCCGACTAATAACTTATAGTAACAGGACCTCTTTGTAATCCTGTGCACTACCATCTCTCAGCTGCTTTATTCACCCGCGGTTTCTGACTTACAAGTCTGGACCAACAGTATACTAACTACTCTTTAGGTTTTACATTACATATTGTCTTGCTTAACATCTACCAGCAAGTAAGCTTGGTTGAACTGCTTGAACGGGCAGGAAAATTAAACCCATAAACTACTTACTGTGCGTGGGGGAGAGGGTTATCTTGTAACTATAGAGACCTAGCATGTTCTGCTTCTGCTGGCGTATATTGCATCCGAGGGAGATATAAAAACCATTAGAACCCCTTCCTAGTTTTACCAATACCCTTGACTTTACTTGTTTTCTTTCACTGGAGAATGAGATGGAGTTGAGGTCCACATTCTTACTGTTTGATGGAATGCGTACCAAACTAAGAGGCATTATATGGAACCTTTTGTTTCGTACAGGAAGAGCTTCTGCTCCCTGAAGCCGCCCAGAGACTAGATGAGTTGGTAGTAACTTTCGCTCCTGTAGGTCCATTCCACTGCGGCTTCAGAGCAACATACAAACGCTTCTTCGGTAAAGAGAGGCATGCTAATTTGTATATGGATGAGTCGTTGGTTTACTTTCAAGGACCTGAGACTCAAAATTGGCCACGTCCTGTGCGAGTAATTTCTAGCATATTCAGCTTCCATTATTTGCAGCAGTCAGCATTTTGTGCATTCGATTCACACCCACCGCGCTTGGTAACCTGCAGGTCTGTCAGACGGTTCTCTTTTTCATCGCCACTATCAAACTGTCGTCGGTTCAGTTATTCAAAATTTATATCAAATTGTGTCTCGTCTCTGACGATAAAAAAATTTCATCATCGTTATCTTCTTTTCATCGGGAAAAAACTGCACATTCTAAGTTAAATTTTGTCTCTTCTTTAACGGAAATAATTTTCATCTTCACTATCGTCCTGCTATCGGGACAAAAACTAAAATTCTCTTTCGTTTTGTATCTCTCCTCTGACGGTCATCGGTTTTGTTAACTGTGCCAAATTATCACCAAGATCGAAATGCAAATTTCATATCTAGTTGTGTCTCTCCTCTGCAATAATGGTCACTTTCTATATCTACTTGCCATTAAAAACAATAAATTCCGTTTTCAAATAAAAACCTTTGCTGACGTTCGTATGTACTCCCAAACTTAATTTATACCAAATGTGCTTCAGGCACTGGACAGTGTTCAACATAACATTCATTCGTGATTAAATTTAAGCTCTTCTTCTACGCATCCCTAACGTAAATTTTCCCCTCCAAAATCTGCTCCAGTGACAGTAATTTTTGCACGGATTTTCTGCAAACTTTTGAATATAAAAGTATGGATGATTGAGCCTTATATCATTTTATCTTTGCCATTAATGTATGCCCACTTATTTGTTATCGTTCAATATTAACGTGAAGTGCTTTGCTGTGTAGCAATTATGAAATTAACAGTGTGTTCAAAATTAAAACAGAATACATACTGTGACACATAGTGGGAAGGTCCTTTACTTGCATTTAAGTATTCTCTATGTTTGTTATCGAGAGTCCTAAGGAATGGGGAATATTTTCAGTTGATGTTTTTCCAATATAACTTATTGAAACACAAATTTAAGTTCAAGGTTTATCCATTCTTTCAATTACGTTTTGCTCTGAAACCAATTTTCACCGTGCATCCAATTAAATGTAGTTCCTAGGAAGACCTGAAAATTTCGCTAGAAATCTGATGAGTTTAACGTTCGTGTTTCCGTGCATCGCTAGTACAATTATGATTGATAATCAACAAGATGCAACTATTTTGATGTATTTACTTTAATCAGCTCTACATGTTTCGGGCGAAGTTTTCGCCCATCATCAGGAGCATAAACGCAAAACCAGCCAGCAGCAGCATCGGTGGACATTACCAGAAGCTGTAGTTACAGTGATATGCTCCTGATGATGGGCGAAAATATCGCCCGAAACATGTAGATCTGATTAAAATAAATAAATCAAAATAGTTGCATTTTGTTGGTTATCAGTCGTAACTGATGAATTTAATTAAACCAACAAATACACTGGGTATAGGGGAAATCCCTAATAGTTTATATATTTTTTTTGTATTATGTTACAGCTGTAACACTTTTCGGCCCTTAAATGACGATTAATAAGGATTCATAAAAGTTTATGTACTCAATGTTTCATTTATATTCACGTCTCCTTAGAATTGTTCTGTTTCCTTAATAAAGGCCCCTTGAGAGCCGAAACATATTGGAGCTGTAACATAATAAGACTATTAGGAGTTGTTTCTTGACATAATGTATATTTTGGTTTAATTCATTTTAAAATATTCCATTATAAAGAGACGATAATTTGCAGTACTGCAAGATTTGTCCGAAGTGTTTTTCAATGTCGTGACCATTTAGTAACACAAAAGGACACGGTCCGCATGTGACCGTATGGAGTGTGGTTATATGTGCAACGTTATTTATACTTTTGCAATAATTGGTATGTAATTATAGTAACAGAACATCAAATTCTGTGACGTAGACAGAATAGAAAATGTGGCTTTTAGAAAATATGTGTTCGACTTTCGAACACACACCCTCGTTGAGAGCTTCGTAAGAAGATAAATGTGACGCCGTGTGGTCTCGTAGAAGTGTAGCGACTTTTCAGAGATTTTTTTTATGTTTTGCTGACCGTGCATCTCGGTATAATCTTAGTAATTGACCAACTTAATACACAAATTCTTTTTTTATAATAAGTTTATTACATTCCTCTACATGTTTCGAGCACTATTGTGCTCATCGTCAGGAGGTCAAAATTGTATTATACAGCGTGTGGTATTATCACGCTCCATAGGTGCCTGTGCCAACCTGTGCACCGGACAGCCACATAAGGAGTTTGATGATACCGGATGCTGTATAACACAATTTTGACCTCCTGATGATGAACACAATAGTGCTTGAAACATGTAGGGGAATATAATAAACTTATTATAAAACAAGAACTTTACATTAATTTGGTCATTTACCAAGATTTTCAGAGATATTTGCTGCCTCCAGCATCAGGATACAAGGGACTTATCCTGATGGCAAGAACAGAAAATTTGTTTCAAATTTTGGTATATTTCGAAGTGACCACACGGCGTCACATTCCGTAGGTGAGTAATCTCCACACTAATGTATCATTATGCAATTTATAGCTGCATTAAAACGATCGAAGAACTTGAATAAATGTTAAAGATATTTTTGTTTTATATATATATATATATATATAGTAGATTAGGCAGGGGTAATTTATTTACTGGTTATATTATTGTGGACCAGATAATTTTCTAGTTAGATAAGCAGCTAACGATGTAGCGAACTAAATAACCACCCAGCTATGTAATTAGATGACTGACTCCCTATTTAGCTATTTAGTTATCTACCTTTATGAAAATGAATAACAAAATTCGAAAATGTCTAGAACCAAAGTTTGTTATTTGATCAAATTCTCGAAATATCCACCATTCTAACCAAACATAGTTTTGTCAGTACCCACCTTTTTTTATTTCTTGCTGCTTCTGAGACGTTCTAGAAATTCCTTTGTCTTTTTATCACATTTTGTCGCCTTCCGGAATTCTCTGTAGGAACCCGAAATCTCATTTCCAACGTGCGGGAGCAGCCAAAATATGCAAAGAGCGCGGAAGTGAAGACGTAGAAACGTAGATCTAGGGTAAAGTAGTAGTTCATTGCTCCTGAGCGTTAATTAATCTGTGTTAAAGGATGTGTCCTTGCACATAAATCAAACGTTTGGTGAGAATGAACCCTAGTAATCTCGATTACTTATATTCCTGATCCATGCCTGTTCCTCTTGTTACACAGGCGCGAAATACTACTATGGTTTGTGTTTGTATCCACTAATAGTTGCGAGTTGAGCAGGTGATTTTGCAGATGTCTGCCTAAATTATACTGCAGTCGGATGTTGCTTGGAACCTTATTCTTCTTCTTGTAGGTCCGCATATTATACGCGTATTTTTAGACTTGTTCGCTGAGTTACGAAAAATGACTATTAGCGTCGTCATGTCCGCCTGTCTCTCTGTCGGTCTGTCCGTCTGCCCGTCTGTCTGTCTGTCTGTCTGTCTGTCTGTCCGTCCGTCCGTCCGTCCATCTGTCTGCCCGTCTGTATGTTCGCCTGGAACAATTCAGCTCCCACTGGACGCATTTTCGTGTAATTTGATATTTCAATGTTTTTTTCCAAAAATATGTCGAGAAAAGTCGTCATTCATTAAAATATGACAAGAAAATAGAGCACTTTACATGAAGATCAATACACATTTTTGATCATACCTCGCCCAGTTCTTATTAGAATAAGAATTGTTGCGGAAATATTTGTAGAGGAAATCAAAACACATATTTAATGTTGCTTTTCCACTACAACAATGGTTACACGAACGCGCCTCAATATTACGTTCTATATATATTTCCTGTTTTGTTACTTATTGACAGTAACAATCCACGATATTACTCTTCTCTTTCACGAAGGCGAATTGTCACAGTTTATTCTCCTAGACAGGTACGAAGTTAGAAACCTTTGAACTCCGAGAAATTCTTTTTCGAGCTTATATCAAGTTTAATAGAATAATGAATAATTTCACTTTATTATTGTCACAAATGGAACACATTTGTGTCACAGAAGTAAGTTCCTCTCACCATCTTAGACATATTCATGACTTGGATATTAGCCTCATTCATGTTTCGTTTTCCATTTTTATTACAAAAGTTCTGTGACTTATGCAGTTTCATTGAAGGTAAATCAAAAGAAACACGCGATAATTTCACAATATACATATTACGCTGACGCGGTAAACACAAACATTACTGCAGGCAAATTTTCCAAAAAAAAAAATTTAAATTTCGCCTAGCCCAAGACGCATTTGAAATAGTTTAGAATATATAATTGCACGTGAAAATTCCCTGCCGTTCAAACAGCCGGCAGCCTGGCAAGAAATCGATAAAACGGCTACAATTATAGGGCCCAACAAGTGGCGATTGTACCGTGTGAGAATAAATTATGCTTCCTTGGGGGTTTACAAATATATCATGGTAATATCCTCCTAAATGTGGGACTTCGTGTTCTTACAGCGTTGTTTATGAATATGCTACTCTTCCTTGATGTAACGCTGTATGGTCTGGTTTTAATGACGGCGGTGGAGTAAGGGTTACATCAATTACACTGTTCAACACACAAAATGTTATGGAAACGAGACTAGCTAGACTGTACTAATTTGAGGCCTCTGAATTCGAAAATTACATAGAAAGTTTCAGCTTAGTTCTAGTTTTCGAGTTACAGCTATGGCCTGAAATTTCATTTTTTTTTCAACTAAATATTAGGTCTCCGTCTTCAAAAGTTGGCAACACTCTAAGCAGGCGCCGTAATTCTCATACCACAATGAAATCACATGATCGACCATCGTCGCTGCAGGTGTTGGTGACGCGATCAATAAAACTGTTGCCTGTCAACTCTCTTCAGTTCTTATTTGGTGTTGTACGAAAGAGGTCGTACTGTAGATGGTGTCCACAAGTTATTTCATGAGAACTGTGTTGTGACAGTTTCAGCTGGTAGTCTACTGTCATATTGTGTAGTATATTTATCAAAATGTCCCAGAAGTGCGTAAATATTCCGAACAACTTCTGATATATTTGTGTGGAGAAGTGACATTTGTCTCAAGGAAATTTTCGATTACTCCAACAATAAAAAAGGCATATTTCTTGTATTTCGGCTGTAAAGTAGGGGGCCAGGACAAAAAATGGACACCATACGTGTGCTGCACTGCGTGGTCATCCAAACTCAATGCGTAGGTTAATGTTAAAGGACGTTGTATGCCATTTGGAATGCCCATGATTTGGAGGGTGCCTAGCAATCACAGAACTGACTGTTATTTCTGTATGGTGCCCCATATTCAAAACGGTATGTCCATGAAGAAAAAATCAACACTTTATCTGAATATACCATCAGGAATTCATCCTACGCCGCATGGTGGTGGACTTTCTGTCCCTGAACCTCTGGACAATTTTGCTATGTTCTCGGACGACGAAGAAAGTGTTTCTTTAAACAGCGAAAAACGGCAGCCGTCAGCTACAAGAGATGCAGACTACTTACCAAGCACAGATTCCATCAATCAAGGCGAGATCAATGACCTCATCAGGGATCTCGAACTTCCCAAAAATAAGGCAGAACTTTTGGCATCAAGATTACAATATTGGAATTTACTACACCACAAAGGTGAATGGAGCGCTGCCATGTTAGGTGATTAATGCTGGACGATGAAAAGGGATTCTTCTAAAACAAAATACCATCGACAGGTCAAAAGGACACGTCGTTAAATTCAATAATTTTCTATTCATATTTATTGTACATATAACTATGATAGTGCTATTATCTCGAAAACAAGAGCTAACCAATGCAGTTTAGAATTATCTCAGTTTAGATTGATTATTGATAAATCTTTATATGGCTTTGGACAGTTACTGGTGGTCTTCTGTAATGCCACGAATTATAAAAGTAATTCGTCAGAGGTTTATAACATTTTATCATTCATCCGTAATTTGTACTGAAGTATGGAATTCAAGAACGCCACTGGGAACAGGGGTAAATCTTCAGACATTGGCTTAAATGGTTTGTGCGTGTTTGAAAATAAACTTTAATATCTTACGAACTAAAGATGAAGGAATGATGAAGTGATCTGCATTGTGTTGGGAATAAATGAGAGGTATTCCAGTTCTTAAAATAATGCACTGGAAATGTTTAGTGCCTACGTGAAGGAAACTAATTAAAATAAATTTAGTAATTTTCAATTTATTTTACTCACATATCTGTTTCGGGCCCCAGGTTTGCAAAGGAATTTCCAGGTTCAAAATTTGTGGAGTTGTGACTTGGTCTGGTAGTGTCAGAAACATCATCTCACCTTACACAGACACACATACGCACAAACACACACACACACAAACACATACACATACGCACAAACACACACACATACGCACAAACACACACACAAACACACACACATATGCACAAACACACACACACACACAAAGACACACACATACGTACAAACACACACACACACACACATACACACACACACATACACATCATACTTTCGCCACACTAAATATTTTCTTTGCCTTAATGTTACTGCAGGTTTAGTCTTTTCTACTCCACTTGTTAAGGACATATTTTATACCCCACACAGTCTATTAGTCGCAAAGTTTCATAAGTAGATGATACGTCACGAAACAATGGGGGCGAAATCCGAAAAGTTCGAGTAAAATGAAATGTAATTCTTTCGTTATTTTTCTAAATAATTTACAATAACTTCTATCGCCTGTTACTTCATTTATGGCATGAGAATGCGGCCATATTCACAAGATGGTTGCAAATAGTAAGACGAAGCGGTCGTCCATTGTGGACAGGCATGTCACCTCTCAACCTTGGGACCAAACTGAATGTCTTAATAATCAGTGACGGCTGTGGTGTTATTACGAACTAACGCTGTCCATTATCTTATACACTTATTGTATACCAATCTATACTACGTCATATCCAACACAAGTGAAATATTCCATTTGATAGGTAGTAGACGTCATTTAGGCCTAATATTTTATGGCAATTATATGTGTGTTTGATACGAAGCACGCATGGGGGAAACGAGAAAGTTGTTCTAAATTTTGATCTGGAAACCTCGTGTGAAAGAAAGTTTTCGACGTCTAGGCGGGAATATGAGTATCATATCGTCGTGAGCTTTACAGAAGTGCAATATAATAAACATGTGAACTGGACTGAAATAGCTACGAAAGGAGTGTAATTAGAGATATTACTGAAAAAAAAACTTGGTTTAAAAAATGTGGGGTATTTTCGAGTAGTTGGCAACTTGTCAAGGAAGATCCGTTACCGTGGTGTCTGTCCGTAGATGGGTTAGTAAAGAATTAAACTGCATGTAGAAGAGTAATCATTGAGAAGCTGGTGGTTCTTCAGCTAGTCACGAAAATCTTTGAATTTTGTAGAAACCAAATGCTTCCTACTATATTCACAAAAGCCCGCCACTTGTCCTTATACCTACCCAATCCACAGCATACAAACCTATATATTTGACATACATATCGATATTAATTTTATTTACGTCCATGTCTTTCAGGCAGTCTTATTCCTTTAGAATTTCCCACCAGAGCACTTTATGCACTTCTCTCCCATGCAAGCCACATGCCCTGGCCATCTTCTCTTTCTTGATTTCATTACCCGAAAAATATTTTCGTGAAGACTACATCTCATCAGGGTATTCATTGTGCAATATTCTGAATTCTCCCATTCTTCCTCTTCCTCAGACAAAATTAGTTCCATGAGCACACCTATTCTTGGACACCTTCCACCTATTTTGTTTCCCTAATGTAAGAGATCGCCGGTCCCAGTGGCTGCGCGGTCTAAGGCGTAGGTCTGCAGCCGCTCGCCTGCTGAGACTGTGGGTTCGAATCCCACCGGGGCATGGATGTTTGTCTGTTGTGAGTGTTGTGTGTTGTCAGGTAGAGGTCTCTGCGACGAGCTGATCACTGGTCCGGAGGAGTCCTACCAATTGTGGTGCGTCGTTGTGTGTGATCTAGAAACCTCGTGAATGAGGAGGCCCTGACCCACTGGGGGCTGTCACCCTAAAAACAAACAAAGAAACAATGTAAGAGATCAAGTTTTACATAGAGTAAAAAAATAGGCAAAATTATATTTCTGTGCTTATTAATTTTTATGTTTTTATATAACAAACTGGAAGGGAAGTGATTCTGGAAGTATTGCGGCAATGAACTACGAATACGACGCCCAACAGGCGTCTTCAGTGGAAGGATAATCACATCTGATCCAATATCAGTAATATTGCTTGGGGTTGAACAGTATAAATGGCTCCAAGTATCCCCTCAACCCCCGGCTGTAACGTCATTGTTATTCAATACCAACGCTCAACTCTCTGAGTCATAACGTGAGTAATATGCTCAGTTTTCAGCAACATTACGGTCAGGGGGGAGGAGACGTGGCACAGTGTCCCGAGGGTGGCGATACAACAAGGAACAGTAAGGGTAATTTCGTTTAGTAAATCTTATAAGAATCTACCCCAAGCCGACAGCGGGTTCGGTGATGAAATGTGTGCTTACGTTCAGTTCCAATCAGCAGCTACACTATAGTAAGAAGCGGGAGAGGGTACCAGGAGCCAGTGTTAGTTTGTACAGTTTCAGGATATCAATTTCATCTTTCATTTCGGCATAAGAATTTAGGAATAACAAGATGAACTTCTTAACACTAAAGATATTGCGAAGCGGAATATCTAAGTCTGCCTAATGTCTAGGCTACTTAACTTTTTACTAGTCTACTTGACGTCATCACGCAGAGGATTGTGACCTTCGCAGCGCCTGACATGAGAACCTCAAATCTCGCATGAAGGCAACTGCATTTGCCTACTATCCATGCGTTACCAACAGTTCAAATAAATAGTCCTTTCTGGAAAGGAAATATGTTGAACGTTTTATGTGGTTTGTTTGGAAACTGAAGTTTGGACCATTTATGAATGGGAATAACAGAAGAAAATAAGATTTGCGATGAAAGTAGAGGAAAAATATATATCCAAAATTCCTGTTCACATACACGACACAAGACTGTGATTTTCACGAAATGTTTGCTGTTGTTCTTTCCAGTAGCTGTTATTGTCTCGCATAATTTCGAGAAATCCAAATGTGGTATAACCAAAGAAAAGTTATTTTTTCCAATTCTTTTAAATGGCTGTGGATTATGGTCTTCTACTTTTAGGAAGCAACAGATTCCTATTTGTTTGGAACTTGGCCTGAACGGAATAAAGAACGTTTTTCTATTAGCCACATCTTTCTGTTATACGATGATATTAAGATTTAATAACGTCGACACATCTGTTGAGTGATTTTATTTATTACCTGCAACATGTTTCTCTCAACACTGACATTATTCTGGCCTTCATCAAAATCTTGTGTTTATTGGACCGTGCATCATTGTGATAGTTGAAGAATAAAAGACCAACTTGATGTCACTTGCTATGTATTTCACTTCTTATGTGCTCAACATGTTTCGGACATTAATATAATCCATCATCAGGAGCTTGCGACTATTCTGTTGAATTACCAGATTAGTCGTATTGTTCTTGGTTCGATGTGTGTTGGAGTTTCGGTGTGGTTGGGTTGGAGTGGTATCCGTGTTGCAGGCTGAAGCCTGCAACATGGATACCACTTCCAACCCAACCACACCGAAACTCCAACACACATCGAACCAAGAACAATACGACTAATCTGGTAATTCAACAGAATAGTCGCAAGCTCCTGATGATGGATTATATTAA
>Ga0123355_10016191_pt1 | contig 11739 bp, 2 predicted proteins | sample TergutEmb28metaG_3_FD_89872 | JGI IMG/M metagenome (GOLD analysis project Ga0123355, IMG submission 89872) | Embiratermes neotenicus P1 segment gut microbial communities from Petit-Saut dam, French Guiana - Emb289 P1 | ecosystem: Host-associated > Arthropoda: Insects > Digestive system > Gut ...
GAGGTTGGGTTATGAAAACTGGGGAGGTGTTGGAGGGTAAAACGTTCTTTCGACGGGGTTGGGGGTTTGTGTATTCTTCTCCTTTTTTTTTTCCATGAAACCCTTTACAAAAAAAAAAAACCCCCCCCCCCCCCCCCCCCCACACACACACACATACAGAAACACATGCACGTGCACATTCATGAAGGCACCAGTGGTCCTTCTGCATATCAGTGCTGGTAATGGAGAGAGTAGGTCAGTGAAACATTTTCAGTTTATCAAGTGATGTATAGCTGAAATTGGTTTTGTATATTTCAGAGATCGGGAAGGTTTGGTGCAGCTGATCTCACAATTATCTTCCAATGATCCATTTCGTAATTGTCCAGATGCAGTTCTCAATGAAGATAGCAACAGTTTAGAGATTGAAAAGCCTATAACAGATACTGGACAGATAATTGAATCACCAACTGCTGATGAAGATGAGGAGGGAGGATTTGAAGAAATTGAAGAGGAGCAGGAGGAAGAGATGAATGTGTCTGACAAAGATTGTCAGAAAGAGCTGAAAACAAATTTAGGACCCAAGGTGTCAGATTTTGAAACAAAGGAAGATGAAGGTGTGAAATCTTTATTGAAAGGAAGAAGGAATGATACAGAAAATGGTGAAACACGTTCTGCGTGTGTGGATGGCATATATGGAAAGCAAAAGAGGGAGCAGAAAGGTATAAGGTTAGAGGAAAATGAATTGAAGGCTGAGTCCTCTGAAGAAAGAAAGAAAGTTCAGGATTCTGCACATGTAGCAGACAGAATTAAACATGTTGTGTCTGTTGTTAAGGCTGAGTCAAATGAGCGAGAATCTTCTGAACTTTCTAAACTTTCTGTATCAGAACAGGGTAAATCGTTTGTTACAGATGCAAGTAAGGTAGCTGAACCAGAAAGTAAGAAGTTGTATGTAGAAGTAAAGCAGCCTTCAGCAAGTAAAGGACAAGAATCTCAGAAATGTGGTACAGAGGTTTCAAAAAATTACGCACGTATATCTGGTATTGAAGTAACACCAGGCACAGTTCCTTCCGAGAAACAGAAAGTATTGAGTAGAGATCTGACACAAGGAGGGGAAAGTAAGCTGCTTACAGATAAGGACAAGGATTTTGCAGAAAATAGAACCAATGACATGAAGCGTTCTGCTGAAACCAGTGAGAAAGGGGGTGTGTTAATGAAATTTTCACCTCAAGGGATATCATTAAAACCTCCTGAGAAGTTAGTGTCTGTAGAAAAATGTGTGGATTATAGTAAATCAGAAGAGCCTAAGATATCGGTAGATAATAAAGAGGGAAATGAAAATTCTGGATTTGGCAGAATGCATTCAACCTTTGAAGAATATAAAAGGGGCCAAGATCGTGCAGGAAAAAGGAAGGTACAGGCATATGAGGAGGCCAGAGACTTACAAGAGCATAAACCAAGTAATCAAGGAACGGGGGAAGAATTGAGGAAGTCTATAATTAAAATAAAATCATTGAAAGGTGGTATAATTAGTGACATTGCCAATAGCGTTGATTCAAGTAATGAGGATACAATCACAGACTCAAGGGAAGATATAGAGGAACTGGAGGATGAAGGCATTGAAAATACATCAGCAGTGAATACTGCAGTTAGTGGAGGTTTGGATTTAAGTGCAAGGAAAGTTTCTGGAAGCCACCATGAATTTCACAAGAATGACAACACAAAAACAGTACTGCAGTCAAACATTCAATTTAAGGATGAAGATGAAGTCTATGACCTTAGCACTACAAAATCAGTAGATAAGTGTGCATTACAGAGAGAATCAGTGAGGCATTCCATACATTTACTGGATAAAAACAATGATAGAAGAAGCCAAGCCGAAGCAACTGATCTTAGTACAAAGAAATCAGGTACATCCTATATCGACTATCGACTATTGGAAGCTCTTTTGAAAACTGAAAAAAGTTGTGCTGGAAGTATGATCTCTGATGTTCATCAAGTTGATACAACAGATACTCTGAGATCCAAAGTAACTGCTAAAAGTGGAGGAACAAAGAGAGATTTGAATGATATAGAATATTTATCAGTAGCAAAGAAGCCACGGTGTGAAGGTGCAGTAAACACAAACAGAGGTGTAATAGAAGTTGGAGAACCTGTGGAAGAACCATTGATGTTAATCCGAGGTGAGGGTTCAGGTGAAGATTGTAAGATGGGAAATCCAGAGGACAGGAAAGATGACACAGGTGGTGGGGTTGTAGGGGAGAGTATAGTAGAACCATTGTTATTTTTCTGGGGAGAAGGGTCAGGTGAAGACTGTGGCACAGGAAACCCAAGGAAAGATGCACAAAAGGACAAGCCAGATGGGAGCAGAAGTAGCCAGGAAGGGAGCAGTGATGATCGTTCTTCAATTGTTTGTGATACAGAGAATGTTAAACTAAGTGAAGGTACTAGCAGGAACCAGGAAGGTTTATCATGTAAGGAACAAAACACAGAAAGTGCCAACGGTAAGGACACAAATGTAATAGAGTGCAATGAAAAAGAAGAAAATTTAGAAAAAGGAGATACAAAGAAAGAGTTGGTAGTGAAGGCTTCTAGTGATAGGCATATTCCTCTGTCTCCTGGGATCACAAATGTTGTTTCAAGTGACCCTGCTTCAAGTGAGCTGGAAAATAAACCTTTTGTTTCAAAGTCTGATTCACTTCCAGAAATTTCAAGAGGCAATATCTTAATGCCTAGTTCATCCATTAACCCTAATGCTGAAGCTAAGGATAATACTCCAGCAAGTAAAGAGTGCTCACAGGATCTCTCTTCAGAAGGAAGTTCAGTTGAAACTGTTTCTTGTTTACATACAGATGTAAATGGCACTTCAGTGGATAAATTGTCAGGTCATAACACACTGAGTGAAGAAAGTGCTCTTAGCACATGTTCTGAGGAATTTCAAGAAACTAAGAGAAGAGTATCTGGAAACATAATTAAAGAGTTTCCAGATATAAATTCGTCACATAACAAGGACAGCAAGCAAGTTGAAATGCCTCAAGAGAAGGGACTGAAGGAATCATTTAATACAAAATTTGAACAGTTCCATTCTTCATTATCACCTCAGAGTGATTTCAGAAACAGTGAAAGTAATTATTATGTTACAAGTAGTGATGCAAAGAGCACTGCCCTTTCAAATAGCTTAGAGCCAGATATGAGCAGAACAGTATGTAGGAAAACTCTAGAAAGCAAAGAAATTGAAAACATTCTTGTTGAAACATCAACTGGGGACTGTCTGCCTCAATCAGTACTGGTTACAAAACCTGATGTGAATGTTATGGAACCTTTGATTAGGACTTCAGATTTTTCATTAGGGGGAAAGGATGATAGTCCTGTAAAAACACAGACTGAACATAATATTCAAAGTGAAGGGAAACTGTGCAAGGAAATGGTCCGTGAAGATCATGCAAACAACATTAAAATTCCACCAGAAGAATCAGATGATAAAGGGACACTGGGAAATAAAAAGAAACCCGAGTATGAAATAGGAACAGTCGGGCAAGAGAAGAGTACAGGTCAGTCACTTTTACTGCCATTTAAATCACAAGATGTAGCCAAAACTCCTCATCAGGCATCCCACAACAGAGAACGAAACACAGGAGATATATTAAACATCAGTGCTGAAGTGGATAACCCAGAGGTGAGAGATGTGGCACAGTCTAATTCACACAAAGTGACCGGAAGTTTTACAAAATCCCGTGAATTGTCTGAATGTAGGACAGAATACCTAAAATCAAGTGGCATGCCATCTATTTCCCTCTCATTAGAAAAAAAGCCAGAATGTATCAAAGCAGCAGAACCATCACTTGTTAGTAGTTTGTTTTCTGCGGTTCCTGTATCAGATACTCTGTTTGTGAAACAGGACAGAGGCACAGAGTCAGACAAAACAAAGTTAGAACATAACAAAACCAGTGAAGCACCCTTGCCTGTAACAAAAAGGATTCTTCAACAGGCAGCTAATATCATAACATCTTCAGATAGTTATGCAGCATCTCCAGATTCGGTTAAGGCAGAGACACCTGTAAAAGTTCCTCCCACAAAGACCCCACCAAAACTTTGGAGCATAGAAACCATATGTGCTCCTGATCAGAAATCCAAAGAGCCAATATGCAATTCTCAAGGTGAAGTTTTAGGTAGCAATGTTGGTTCGACTTTGAAATATGTTGATGTACATTGCTCGCAGAAACCACAAGTTTCAAGCCATACCACAAAACCCAAATGGTCACTTGGTGTTCAAGTTATACCGAAATCTAAAAGTGACGGTAGTGGTCCTAAGAGGACGTCGAGATGGGATGTAGGTAAACCTAGTGATAAAAAGGCAGAAGCAAGTGGTGGAATTAATAGTGGGGAAAATAAGTCTCAGATTTCAGGAGAAACATCCACCTTGACAAAGAAAAGTAGTCAGAAGGATACTGATCTGAGAAAGGTTCTGAATTCAGATGTTCCAAGTGTAGATTCCTGTTCCACTGCAAAACCATTTATTGTAGATGAATTTGATAAAGGGAAGGAAAGTAATGATATACATGACAAGACAGTGGAACGTACCTGTTCTTCATCTGAAAGCTCCTCAAGTACTTTGACTAGCTCTGTGTTAGTGGAAAAGGGAGTCTGTGAAAAAGAGCCTACACCAGGCAGTCAGAATGTAGGAAATTCAGGTAGTGATTCTGTAGAGAAATCTCCCTCAGACACTGGAAGCCCACTTTTCTCCAGTAAGAGGATAGATTCGGAGCTGGATGTTGGGTCAGCTAAAGTGTTTGGTAAATGTATGAGTGTAGAATATAAGGGGCATAGTGAAAAAGATCAGAAAGTATATGCTGCATTATCTGGTAAAACAGCAAAACCTGAACTTCCTGTTCATGCTGAAAATGTTGAGAAGCATCACAGTGTTTCAGTCCAGAAGGCAGCTAGTGTCAAACATGAGATCACTGAAACCTCCTCAAATTCGTCCCCACCAAAATTACCAACAACATTAAATGAGCCAGTTGATTACAGTCCACAGAGGAAGTTGGGTACATCAGAAAGGACTGATACTCATACTGCAATTTTTTCAAGCCAGGGTACTGTTGAAAAAGAGAAAAGACCTGTGGAGCAGTTATTTTTGGGTCTTGGGTCCTCACAGTTATCAGACAAGAAAACTGCATCAACAACAGATAAAGTGATGGTATCCATGATGGCTGATAAGTCATCTCCAAAGGCTGGAGCAAATGTTAAGAGCATCACTGAGAAAACCGTTGATCGTGCTAAATCTACTGAACTTAACATGGAAAAGAAGGTGGTTCAGGGTTGTATTGGCTCATATGTTTTAAAAGACAAGGCTGTGAGTACCAATAAAGAGGATGGCAAACCTGTAGATGTTACTTCTGAAAGAAATATTTCAAAGGTTATTGATTTTTTAACTAAGAAAAATATTGGAAAAACTGTGGATAAATTTAGTGATAGAACTGTAGAAAAATCTGTGGATATTACTGCAGACACGTCTGTTAGAAATCCAGTGAATGTCACCACTGAAAAGGGCATTTCCAAAGTTAAAGATGTTTTAACAGAAAAGCATGCTAGAACACAAGAAGGTACAGCTGCAGAAAAAAATATTGGTAAACCTGTGGATACCATTGCTATCAGTAGCACAGTAGATGAAGTTTTTAACAAATGTGTTCAACAGACAGGGGATGTTGTATCTGAAAAAACAGCTAGAAAAGCTGTAAATATTGCGTCTGATGAAGCTGTTGAGCCATCTGTTGGTGTCATGACAGACAAAACTGTTGAAAAGTCTGACATTGATGACTTTAATAAAGCTCATAAATCTTTGGCCGTATCAACGGACATAACTGTTGGAAGAGATGCTATTATGAATGATAAAATTGCTGATAAATTTGTGGATTTTCCAGTGAACAGAACAGTTGAGAACACTGAAGATGTTAGGAAGGAAGACAGTGCCAAGATCGTTCCTGTAACGAAAACCATTGGAGAGGTTACGGACAATATTGCCATGAAACCAGCAGGTGGTTCAACTGACCATAGTGTTCAACACATTGTAGCTCTCCCCACAAGCAAAATTAGTGAACCAGTAGCTGATATTGAAACTTATGAATCAGTTGTACCAACTCCTTCAGCAGAACAGGATTTTAAAACATACGTAGATACAGGAGCAGACAAAACTACTACAAAAACTCCGTATGATGGTACAGACACAACTGGTGCAAAGAGTTTGAATGCTAGTGAAGATAAAAGTGTTAAAGAAGAAACATATATTCATGCAGAGAAGGCTGTTATGAAAGGTGCAGACAAAATTATTAAACAGTCCGTGGATGTCAGTGAAGTCAGGGCTAGTATAAAATCTGTGGCTGTTATTGGGAACAAAGTTGTTGAAAAACAGGAAGATGATTCTGCAAACAAAATTGTTCCAAAACCTGTAGATTTTACTTCAGACAAAGATGTAGAAAAACCCCTATATTTTGGTTCAGATAAATTTCAAACTGTGAGTGACAAACCTGTGGTTCATGCAACTGATCAGAGTACCGTTAAGTCGGCAGATAAGAATGTAAATAAAACTGTTAGTGAAGCTGCCAAAGCATGCAGTAGCTCAACAGGAGTTACTGAGAAAACTGTTGTTAAAGGTACTGAAAGTACTAACAAAACTGGTGGTGCTGTTATTAAATCCACTGATAAAATTGATGGCGTATCTGTTGTAAGCACTGAGAAGCCTGGGATTAAAGAGGTTGAAGTAACTCATAATTGTACTGGACAAGATACTGAAGACATTGTGAAAACTGTTGACAGATTGGTTGAAACAAGTGGCATGGTTGAGAGGCAGACTTTGAAAGTGAGTGATAAAAGTATTGCCAGAACTACAAGCATGGCTGAAAAGACTGTAGGTGAAGAAGCTGATAGAAGAGTTTGTAAATTTGTTGAAACCACTGACAGTTGTATGCGTGTTAGTATGGATGCAGTTACAAGTAATACTGACAGCAAGGCATCTTTCATTAAAACTGACCAGTCGGTTGGAAAAGTTGGGGATGAGACTAATAGAAAGACCGTGGAGAATACAGCTAACAAAGTGGGTGAAAAAACTGTGGATATGTGTGTTATTGAAACTGCAGAGTCATATTCGAATGATTGTACTGTGAGGTCTGACATTAAGTGTGTGAATGTTTCCTCTGATAAAAACGTTGCAAAAGCTGTGGCTGATGCGGACATAGCTGTTGGGAAAGACAGTGGTAAAAATGATAACAAAACCACTGAAAAATCTTTGAATCTAATTACAAATGAACCTGCTGGAAATACTGCGAGTGTAACTGCTGGTCATTATATAGTGAAAGTTTTGGATGCTAATGCTGATAAATGTAGTGAGAAAGTTGATGATTTATCAGTCACAACTCTTGTAAAAACTGCAGATGTAACAGATTACAGCATTGCTGAAAAATCTGTTTTGAGTGATAACAGAACTTGCACACAAGCTGTGGATATCACAGCTGCTCAGGCCTCAGAGCAAAAGGTTGATGTTATTGCTGACAGAATGTGTAGGAGTACTGTGGATATAAGTTTGGACAAACCATCTGATAATCTAGTGGGGACAGCTGACAACGATGCTGTCACGGACAAGAATGCCACAAAAACTGCGGATAAATATCCTACTGTGGGTAACAATATTGAGAAAGCTTCACACATCACAAATACAGCAACAGGAAATGGTACAATTATAACTTTTGACAAAGAAGCTGAAAAACCTCTTACCATTGCAAAAATGGGTGGAAAATTTGAGTGTGTTGAAAAAGTGGAAGATTCTTCTATCAAAAAGATTGTTGAAAAAAGTTCATCTGGTAGCATGGATGCACCACCACTCAGGAAGGCCATTACAGACATTCCTCATGAGAAATTCACCATGAAGACAACAGAAGAGAATTTGAGAAATGATATGTCAACTTCTATTGGTCTGAAACCTTTGCTGATGCAAGGCAGGGGAAGCTCAGGTACTGTTCGTGGTAAACTTCTTCATCAAGGATCTGGGAGAGGCCGAAGGAAGTCTGTGGAGAATATCACAATGGGTATCATGATGAGCAAACTAGCTGGAAAAACTGGACTGGATTCACAGGCAAAATTTCCAGTCCCATTGTTAACTGACATCAATGTACATGACAGAATTACAGACATTCAGCATTCTGAAAAGCAAGAGAATGAGCTTAAAGTTGTTCCAGAGAGTCCCAAACCTGAATGTGAGCTACCTGTAAAATCAGAACCTGTTGCCAAAATAAGAACTGGTTTTATTACATTAACACCAATAGAAAAATTACTGGAAAAGCCACCTGTCAAATTTCAGGATTCAGAAGTGAAAGGACGGTCATTACTGCTGTCAAAGTCACCAGAAAAATCCTTATATCCAATTAGTGAGTCAACTGCAGAAAGTTCAATGGATGCAACAGTAAAGAAGAGTATACCAGCCTTAGATGTGACACCAGTTGTGAAACAGTCATTAGAACAGAAATTACATTCTCTTCCAGGAGTTGTTAAAGCATTGAAAAAGTCAGAGAGTTCATTTGATGTTTTTGTTCCAGATACACAAATAGTAAGATTAGATACAGATCGTACTGAAGGGAAAAGGCTAACTGCTCAGAAGGACCGTGTGGTTCAAGAAAGTAGACAGAGCAGTAACAAATCAGGTGAATTGAAGGAGAAGCCTGGAAGCAGTACTGAGTCACAGAAAGAAAGTCTTCATCCTTTAGTCCAGTACAGTGAAAAGTTGCAAACTTCAAATAGAGATGTAAGTGTAACGGAAGTGTCATCCATACAGGTGAGCCCTGCATCACATATGGAGAAGAAAATGGAAGATGTTACAGTAAGCACCAAAGATTTCAGTACATCACCCCTAAAATCTCAGGTAACTTACAGCAAAGTTTCTGATGTAGGATGTAAGCTATTTCAAAATAAAGAAGAAGAAACAAAATCTGGAAGTACACATGTTCAAAAGTCAGCTTCAGAAGAAAGAAAAGTTGATGACAAAGTGGTAACATCTGCTGTACAAGAGACATCTTGTAGAAATGTTACAAGTAACGTTGATGAGGTAAAGGGAAGCATTACACCAAATGTTTTTCCAGTGGTCAGTGACAGTACACAACCAGATGAGTCATTGCAAGAAGAGAAGTCAGGAGCTAGCCAAGCTATTTCTGGCCTGAAGGATACTAAAAGCAAAACAGAATTATCAATTAAAGCAACAGAAAACACTGAAAACAAGGAGACAGAAGTTAGTTCAAAGCGGGTTATGAGGAAAGATTGTTCCAAAACACCTGAAGTGAAATCACCTTTGTCAGCAAAGATGAAGGCAGAAGATAGGAAATCACCCAAATCAGAGGATGCAAGTGTAGCAAAAAAGGTGATATCAAAAAAGGAATTAGAAATTAATACTGGACTTAGTATACAGAATCTTACTTTTGATTACACACCTCCGAAAATTGATGAGAAAGAAGTTTTTAGTGTTAAAACCAGGAAACAAACTCGGCAGCATGGGAAGATGGTTTTGAAACAACCATCTGCAGAAAAACCTAAGAAGGGGAACAAAACTTCAAAATCCACATCCTTCGATTCCTCAAAACAAGAGGTCGAGGTATTATACATTGCCAAGAAAGATCCGTTGGGAGGAGCGAATGATGATGCTCATTTCACAAGATCTAGGAGGACAAGGTCAAGTACTGCTTTATTGGCTGCAACTGTCAAACCACAGCCACCATCTAAGAAAGTGAGCAAACCAGAAATTCACACTGACACATCAGTAAAAAAAGGAAAACCAGTCGGACAGAAACGTAGGAATAGCCGCAGACTAGATTCCTATTCTGATGAAGAAGAGATTGCTGCAGAAGTACAAAGGAAACGAGGTTTGGCAGAAGCAGACAGTGCCGAAGATGCTGGTGGCAAAAGACGAAAACTCAGAAGCAGACGTATACCTGACATGAAATTGCGACTCAGTGTTGAGAAGCAGAAACTTCTGGAGGGTGGATACAGTAGTAGTGACGATGATCGTGGTGGTGATATGCTAGTCGGTTTGGAAGGAGAATCGACAGATGAATCACAGCTGACAGCAGCTGGTGAAATAACACCTCGTGGTAGGGGAAGACCTCCAGGCCGTGCACGTGGGAGAGGTAGGGGACGTGGTAGAGGCAGAGGAGCATTTACCTCGCGGACTACTACTGACAGCCCTGCTGTTAGCAGTGATGCCCCTTCTGACATAAGCCGCCAAGAACCACCTGTTGTTACAGGACCTGCTACACCAAAATCTGTCCCAAAGAAAAGTAAGTCTTGCTCCTTGTGCAGTATTGTCTGATGATGAAAGACTTGGACATGAATATGTATTTTAATGATGATAGGCTTGATGTAGTAACAACAGTTCCGTTGTTGAAAATTGTCTTGAGAACTTAGATGAGATAATTCACAATATGCTAAAGTGATTGTGCCCAAGATTATCTTACATGATAAAGTCATTCATTTTCAGGGGTATCATGAAACTTCCTTTAATTTACCTCATTTTATTTAGTTCCAGCAGTCTCACATTAATATATCATAATTTCTTCAAAATTGTGCTCAAATCCATTGTTCTTCAGAGAAAACGTAAAGGAGGGTTTCATTGTGTTTAAATTGTTAAATATTATGTGTCAGGCAGATTTTATATGCATATTCCTTCTGCTGTAATCCCATACAATTCTTATTATTAGTCTCAGAAACTATTATTGTTTTTCCTGATCATTAAAGTTTGAGTTTTTATATGGATATCCTTTTCTGAGGACACAAAAGACTGAGGTAATAAGTAAATTTTCCACTGCTTTGTGTGGTAGTGAAATGTGTGACCCCACAGAATCAACATATATGGGAAGCTGTAGAAAAGAAAATTCTACTGGAAAACATTTCATACTGAGTTGCATAATGGAAGAAATTATGTAATAAATAGCTTCATGATTTGTATTTCCTCTTAGTATAATTATAATAGTCAAAGGTGTTACACTTAACTGACATAGAACTTTAGTGTGGGATATAAGGAACTTATGCAAAGCTTTGGTTGGAAGAATTTGTGAAAAGTAGCAACATATAAGAGCAAAACAGACGGAAGGATTGTGTTAAGCAGATTGGCTGTGTCATCTGACGTGGAGGTTTGAGCATAATTGTACATAAATATGGGCTCAATAGGGGTGTCAGGTTGGTTCCCAACAGAGAGTATGGGGAGGGATCAGTGGTGCTCTGGCTGAAGAGCGTTTTCTGGTTTACTGCTTATCTGAGTTATCACATTTGCAGACTTTTTCTGTTACTTAATATATTGTAATTTTGGTTTTGGTTTTTTTACTGTACTTTAATGTTAGGCCTGCTGTTCTGTTGTATAAGACAGTAAGGAAGTAGTAGTTTACTGTCAACTCAACTGTATTGTAAGATATCCTATATTCTAATTGATATAGCAGGATGACTGAAGTGGCATTAGATTCCTGGGTATGTGGCAGTATTGAATATACATGGAAGAAGTTGCCAGATGGCTTTATTTGCATACTTACTTACTTACTCACTCCATGGTGCAGAGTCCTTCTTGAGAAGCTAACTGGTCTGCAGCTAGTCAAGAAACTCCCCGCATTTCACGGAACCCGAAGGTTCATTACCACACTCACAAGCGTCCACCACCTGTCTCTATCCTGGGCCAGCCCAATCCAGTCCATATACACACATCCCACCTCCTGGAGATCCTTTCTAATATTATCCGCC
>Ga0123355_10016192_pt1 | contig 11739 bp, 9 predicted proteins | sample TergutEmb28metaG_3_FD_89872 | JGI IMG/M metagenome (GOLD analysis project Ga0123355, IMG submission 89872) | Embiratermes neotenicus P1 segment gut microbial communities from Petit-Saut dam, French Guiana - Emb289 P1 | ecosystem: Host-associated > Arthropoda: Insects > Digestive system > Gut ...
AAATATACTCAAATTTATTTTTGTCGCTTTCGGAGGCGAAAGTGATAAGGTGAAGCATAGGGTGGTATCCCTCCTATTATGTAAACCGGATTGGGTGAAATTTATTACACTTTTGTGAGTATAACAGAAAAAAAGAGGCACTGCCACCGCAGCCCTCTTCGAGTACATACAAAGTTACAGCCTAAAAATACCTGGTACCAGGTATTTTTAGTTGACCCGAAAATCGGGTCAACTAAAAAACAATCGTTTTTTACTTATGCGGCGTATACGTCTTCGCCACATCCACCATCAACTTCGCTTTTGTAAAATCGGACCCGGACGGATATTCACATCCTGTTGCCAGCATATAGCCTTCGCCTTTGCCAAATATATCAATTTGCTCTTTACAGGCAGCAACCCACTCTTCGTCTGTGTTCAACACAACCATTGGCGGCGGCACACATCCAATTAAGGTTACTTTATCGCCATATTTTTCTTTGCACTCCGCAAAGTCCTTACAATCGTCAGGGACATGCAAAAACGAAATAGCGCACGGGTTCATGGCTTCGATTTGCGCGTCGAAATAGATATTTTCGCCGCAGTTGTGAATCATAACAAGGCAACCGCGTTCGTGACATATATCGGCAAGTTCTTTTGCAAGGCCACCTTCCATTTCCTTCCACATTTCTTTGGACATGATGGAGCCGGACGCGTAAAGGGTATCAAGCATAATTGCGTTCACGCCGGTATCGATTAGGGCATGTACATATTCTTTAAGCGTTTCGTTTATTTCGCGGGCGGCGGCTTTTACCGCGTCCGGGTCGTCGTAGATATCCATGTACATATCTTGCTGGTTGCGCAGCATGGACAATACGCCCAAAGCGGCGAAAACAAACGCAACTACAGGAAATTCACCGTTTGCCTTTTCCACAAGCTGCTTGCATACGTCTATGTGCATCATCATGCGCTTCGATGTCCTGTAATCCACTTTTTTGATTTTGGCGTAGTCCTCAATCTCTTTGATGACAAGTTTGTCTGGGTCCGGGTGCGGTGCGTCATTTTCGTGAAAAATAAGTTCCTGCCCCCACGCGTCGCATTCCACAGACAAGTCTATCAGCGTTACTACACAGTCCAGGTCAAATTCCTTAACGCTTTTGTACAATGCATCTGCGCACACATCGGCGTTTGTACACCATTCTTCATATGTGGCGTCTACCAGCTTTCTGGTTACGCCGGCCAATATTGGGTATACGGGCGTCCGGTCTGCGCCCGTTCTCATAAGCGTTGCTACAACTCTTTCCATTGAATTCATCTGTTTCACCTCATATTTAATTGTGATTACAGAAGTATTTTAGAATATGTACAAGGCGGAATCTTTTGCAATCTTCGCCTTTTTTGTAGGATATTAACTTATATACACGTTACTTTATCCTTCTCTCAACAAATACCAATGCCGCGTTGGTGATAATACCCAACCCGGCCGACAGTATAACGCCCCATAAAATTCTGTTGTTATTGCCGGTTTCTAAACCTATGGTTACAAGCAGCCCTATACCACCGGCTCCGATAAATGCGGCAATGATGGCAATGGCAATGGTTGAAACAAGGGCCAGGCGAATACCAACAAAAAGCGGTTTTAACGATAGCGGTATGCGTACTTTGTAAATGAGTTGAACAGGAGTCATACCCATACCTACAGCAGCCTCGACGATGGCATGGTCTACTCCATTAAGCCCGGTAATAAAGTTGCGCAACAGTATAAATTGATTATAAAGCACAAGTACCGCTATCGCTGTATTTCGCCCCAATCCCATACCTGGCACAGGTATCATAAGCGCAAACAAGGCTATGCTTGGAATGGAGTATACAATGGAGAAAAAGTACGTGATAAACATGCCTACCCGCTTGAAAAACAGTGCAACTGCCGTCAGCAGCCCTGCAAGAAGCACAGACAGGATAAGCGCAATCAAAACCATCTGAATATGTTCACTTAATGCCCCAAGCAACAGGCTGTAGTTTCGCTGGGCGAATTGTATCAGTTCCAACACGTACCTCTCCTCCATTCTAGGCGGGGAGAGGCACTAAGCCAACCCTTCCCAAAATTTTTCTTGCTCGCGGCATGAGCGTATCAAGGATTCCACAAATCCATCAGCCGGGTTTTTTGCGATATTTTCCGGTGTGTCAAACTGGCATACCCGGCCTTCGTTCATTACAACCACTCTTGTTCCTAGCTTCAACGCCTCGTTGATATCGTGGGTAACGAGCAAAAATGTTTTCTTCAAACCGCCATGGATACGTTTGAGTTCGTCTTGCAGGTTAAGCCGGTTAATCGCGTCAATAGCCCCGAAAGGCTCGTCAAGCAGCATGATTTTTGGGTCTACAGCCAAGGCCCGGGCGAGCCCTACGCGTTGTTGCTGCCCGCCGGATAATTGCGCAGGGTACCGCGATAAAAAATCATCCGGTTCCAGCCCCACCAGTGCAGTTAATTCATGTACACGGTTATCTATGCGCCTTTTGTCCCATTTCAAGAGCTTTGGCACGATGGCAATATTCTGCGCGATTGTCATATGCGGCAAAAGGCCCACCTGCTGTATGGCGTAACCGATACGCCGCCGCACATGTACGGCGTTTACATCGCGTATGTTTTCCCCAAACAAAATAATATTGCCCGAATCCGGGTCGTATAAACGGTTGGTCATTTTTAGCAAAGTCGTTTTGCCAGACCCGGATGAACCGAGGATTGTAATAAATTCACCTTCGTTAATGCTTAAGCTAACATCGTTTACGGCGTTATAACTTGCGCCGTTAAACCGTTTATACACGTGCTGATACTCGATGGCGACTGTGTTGCCTTTCATCATGGCAATGCCTCAAAAAATTCCCGGGCCACTTCTTGTATGTCTCTGCCATAAACAATGACTTGGGAATTTAAGTGAAGCAGTACGGATGTATTAAAGTGAGGGGCTAAACGATTTAATGCGTCAGCGACACCGGGGTGTTCTTCTAATACAATGTTTCGGACAATAGGCACAAGATTGTAAGGCGGCCAAATGACGATATCTTCTACAAGCAATGTATAGTAATGGGCATTATAAAGATGACCGTCTGTGGTAAATGCGACACTCACATCCGCCGCGTTTGTGCGAAGCGCCTCGTATCTTGCACCGCCGCCCATGATGTTTACACTGTAAAAATCGAAGGGACCAAAGGCCGCAACCATAGCTGGCAGCCCGTCTTCACGGTCCAGAAATTCTGCAGTAGAGACAAACCGTAATTGATGCGCATGAGGCTGTAAGTCTGATATGCTGACAATGCCTAATTCCTGTGCCAATTCTGTACGGATTACAATGCCTTGCCCATTATGCGCTTGGGTAAAATCCAGCCACGTAATTTGGAAACGCTCGTCATACTCTCTTTTAACAAGTTCGTAAACTTCCAGCGGGTTGGTCATAAGAGGTAAACCAAGTACCGTTAATAAACCTGTACCTGTATATTCGGGATACAGGTCTATTTCACCGTTTACAATAGCGGTATGTACAAGCCCGCTAGAGAGGTTATGGCCTGTGCGGTCTACCGTAAACCCGGCAGCTTCAAGGGCAAGCGAGTATATTTCGGCAATAATCAGGCTTTCGGTAAAATCCTTACTGCCCACGCGAATTACATCATCATTGTTACTGCTGCAAGCAGTGGAAATAGACATTACAATAAATGCTGCCAATACAGTACTTACAAATTTAAGCCATTTCTTTTTCATAAAATCACCTTTCCTATTAGAATGGGGCTCTGCCCCAAGCCCCGCCGCTCCGCAGGGAGTAAATCCCTGCTACGCTTCCTCGCTACACTGCGGGAAGCGGCGGAGCCGCTTAGTACGATTTCGTTACACGTATTTATATTTTTGAATAAAACGGTCAAGTAAATCCAGTAGGAATACCGCCGCAAGAGACATAACTGCCACAGAAACACCACCAATGAGCAACAGTTCTGTTCTTCTCACACTAAGACCTTGAAAAATAATTTGCCCCAGTCCACCCGCCCCAATTAAGGCGGCGATTGTGGCACTGGCGACTATTTCAACCATAGCTGTTTTTATGCCGGCAAGAATGAGTGGAAATGCAAGGGGCAGACGAACCCTTAGCCATACTTGAAGCGGAGTCATACCCATACCTTTTGCCGTTTCAAGCATAAAAAAAGGAACCTCCTCAAGCCCTGCCACAGTATTCATCAGGATTGGAGGAATAGCCAGAAACGCAAGCGCGGTAACCGCAGGGCCCATTCCAATACCCAAGAAGCGGATAGACAAAACCAGAACCGCCAAGCTGGGTATAATCCGGAGTACTTGGAACAACCCAATCACCCATTTTTGCTGTTTATGAAATATCACGCATAGTATGCCCATAGGTAAACCAATAAATAGTGATATCGCAAGAACCCGAAGGCTTATGTTCATGTGCTGTTGCAACATAGTAAAATAGGCATTTCTGTTGTTTTCAAAATACAAAATAATGTTACCCCATATGTCCTGCACAAGTAGTTTCACCTCCTAGCGATATTCATCGTCGAATGCATTATATGCCGTTGTTATTATTTTGCCTCGCTTTCAACATAATAGCATTGCAAACCTGACAACAGCGTGTCATATTTACTCATATTGTTCTAGGAATTTTTATCCAAGATTAAAAAGCGGCTCTGCCGCGCATTTCGTATAGATCTCGGACAGTAAGGAATGGAATACAATTTCTAAACCTTTTCCCCCACTTGGAAGTACTTTAAGACGGAATGATAGACCAGCGGGTCGATTTTATGAATATCAATGGAGTTAAACCATTTAATGATGGCTTCTTGTGAATCCATTGGTGGGGTAAGGTTTGTGTCGATATGCAAATTGACCACTTCGCCAAAAAAAGTATGAAAAGCGCCGATTACATGAGTGTGCGATACTTTGCATTCAAGCACACAGTGGCTCGCATCCAGTACCGGTACACGCATGTGCTCGCCCCATGTAAAATCATAAGGCACGGCATCTTTCACGCAATTTTCGCCAGATACAGACCCTACATAATCGGCTAAGGGAGCCATTTCCACATTGCAAAGGTTAACCGAAAACTCCCCGGTGCGCAGTATGTTGGCAATTGTGCGCTTGGCAGCCATACTCACAATTATATTTTCCGGGGGCCCTGGTGTGTTGCTGACACAGGTGATTGTGCTTAAATTTGGCAAACCATCTTTGTTACAAGTACCCACAACCCATACCGGCCGTGGCGTAATTGTCCATACTACATGGTGAAAAATACCGCCAAGCTGTGGGATTGATTGTTTCTGGATTTTTTTCATTTTACGACCATCCTTCCCTTTCTATTTTATAGAAAATAAATAGGACGTTTCCCCTACAGAAATGGTACATTTGAGACAATTTCTCACCCAAGAATTGACCCAAAAGTATACATTGGAGTAGTGGAATACGTCCTGTATCTATTATACGCATCGGTTATTTATTATCCATGACAAAATTGGCATGAAAACGGTATGTATAATATGCCATTTTTGTCATCTGCCAGAATCATTTGGTCTGCACGAAACGCGCGGCCTTAGCGGTTTGTCAAAGGCAAACTAGCGATGAGCCGCTTTTTATGGCACAATGATGTTGTAATTTTTTAGCGCGTTCTCTTTTATAGTTGCGGCGGTGTCGTTCCTTCCGATACCATAAGCCACATGATATGCCCGGACCAAGTGCGTTTTAATGATATGCTCTTCTTCGCCCAGCTTATGATAGCAATCTGCCATCCAAAACAACATTTCTGGAATGCGTTTGAGATTATTAAATTCGCGGCAAGCTTCAACAGCATTGCTGCAGGCACTTAAAGCCTCTTTGTATCTGCCTACATTTCTGAGCACACCCGATAAAGCAAAGTATAGCGAAGGAAAAAGGGTTGCTTTATCTTCCTCAGAGACTCTGCTATTCTGGCGGCCATTAATCATAGATTGCACTATTGACAGAGCTCTGTCATGTTGCTCCAAGACAGCCAAACATCCTGCCATGCTTAATGCAATATGGATTTCGTTGTAAGACATACGATATTCGGATATTTTGCTTTCATCAAAACTGGGCTTGGATATTTGCATGACTCTGACCAAAGCGTCTATCGTTTCGGAAGATGGCGCGGTCATTTCGATTGATGTTTTTACGTATGAAACAAATTGTTTAACTATGGGCTGTTTAATAAGCGGCCCTTTTTCGATATCGGTGATGATATTTTTTGCCTCAGACCAATCATCGTTGCCTAGCTGCCGTTTAAGACGTTTATAATCTCTATAGCTGGCGTATTCCCCGGAGTCTAGGTACAGCAGCCAAAAGTCTTCGGTGGGGCTTCCAAGCAACTCCAAAGTGGTGATAAACTGCCATATATCCATGCCAGCCTCACCGGCTTCTATCCGCGCCAACTGGCGAACACTAATAAACAATTGCTCGGCCATTTCTTCTTGGCTAAGCCCCATTTCTTTTCTCATGGATTTGATGATATCGGCACTGTTTGCTTTCATGGGGCCTCCTTGTTATAAGAAATTTAGGCTCTTATCTCCGTAACACCCATGTACGGCACAAGCACTTCCGGTACTCTAATGCTGCCGTCTGCCTGTTGGAAATTTTCCATAATAGCAGCAGCAGTACGCCCCACAGCCAAGCCGCTTCCGTTTAGCGTATGCACAAATGCCGGTTTGCCGCTTTCGTCTCTAAAGCGGATACCCGCACGGCGCGCTTGGAATGCTTCAAAATTACTGCAACTTGAAATTTCTACGTATTTTTCATAGCTTGGCATCCATACTTCCAGGTCGTAGGTTTTGGAACTAGAGAAACCTAAATCCCCCGCACACAGCGTAGAAACACGATAGGGAAGGCCCAATTTTTGCAAAATATCTTCCGCATCGGCGGTTAGGCTTTCCAATTCGTCAAACGACTTATCCGGGTGCGCAAACTTTACAATTTCCACTTTATCAAACTGATGCAAGCGAATTAACCCGCGGGTGTCACGTCCGGCAGAGCCGGCTTCTTTGCGGAAGCTTGCGGAATACGCGCAGTATTTAATCGGAAGGCTTGCGCTGTCCAAAATTTCTTCGCGGTGGATGTTGGTTACGGGTACTTCCGCTGTGGATATCAAATAATAATCTGTATCGGCCAAGTGAAACATATCTTCTTCAAATTTGGGGAGCTGCCCTGTGCCAATTAAACTGCGTTTGTGGGCGATGAACGGCGGAAAAACTTCTTCGTATCCATGGCTGCTGTGGCGGTCCAGCATAAAGTTGATTAGTGCGCGTTCCAGCCTTGCGCCAAGCCCGCGGAACATCATAAAGCGCGCACCTGTAATTTTTGCGGCAGCGGCAGGGTCTAAGATGTTAAGCGCTTCGCCCAAGTCCCAGTGGGGCTTCGGTTCAAAATCAAACGTTGTGGGGCTTCCCCAGCGGCGTATCTCCACGTTGTCTGCATCGCTTTTGCCCCCCGGAACGGAAGCGTGCGGTGTATTGGGAATGCCCATTAAGAACGCGTCGAGTTCGGCCTCAATGGATGTTAGCTCTGGGGTTGCAGCCTTTATAGCGTCTGCAAGTGCTTTCATTTCTGCCATGATAGGGGCAGTGTCCTTGCCTTCTTTTTTTAGTGTCGGAATTTGCTTAGATACGGCGTTTTGCTTCGCTTTCATATCTTCGGTTTTTTGCAATAATTCACGGCGGCGCTTGTCCAGCTCGTGGAATTTTTCTAAATTAAAATCTTTGCCGCGTTTTGACAGGGCGGCTTTTACCGCGTCGAAATTTTCGCGTAAGGCTCTGACATCTTGCATAAAATTAACCTCCTATAGTGTCAACTGCTTCTGCAAAAAATGCCCCGCAGTCGGAATTTTATCCGTTCTATAATAATCCAGATCATCCACTTCGGCATTTACAGGGCGCATAGCCGTAAGCTTAGTGTTTTGCCGTAATGTGAAAACGGAAACACCCCCCGATGTTTTTGATGTATTTGCCGGTACCAGCGACGAATTTACGACCATTGCTTTATCCTTGCCGCGTTGTAGATAAATATCCATATCTGCTGGAACCCAGTGCATACTCACAAGCGGCGACCGTTCCGAATACGCATTAACCAGCTTGCGACGGTTTGTTTTGGTGGCATATGCCGACAGTTGTACCTTTGCAACTTTGCCGTTTTCGAAAGCGAATAGCATGTATCCGGTGTAATCCTTGGCGGTGGCAATGTGTATGATACGTTCATTTGGCTGCATATCCAGCACGTTGGTAAGGTATTCGCCAAGAGACGATGCCTTGCAATCCGGCAGGTCGTAAATTTTTGTTTTGTACACATTAAACTGGTTAGAGAATAATAGAATTTCATCTTTGTTGCTTGCTTCCAGTTCTTGAGCGATGAAATCATCCTCTTTGAGATACTGCACATCCGCCGCCCGTAGGGATACCAGCGATACCTTTTTGATGTAATTATGTCCGGTTAGGAAGAGTTTCAAATTGTAATCGTCGATAAAAGTTTCTTCCGAAAGTATTGGGGATTCCGCCGGGGTAACTATTTCGGTACGGCGGTCTGCGCCGTATTTTTTTATTATTTCTTTTAGCTGTGCGGCAATTAGTTCCCGCACAAGTGCGTCGCTGCCGTAAGTTTCTTTCAATTTGGCGAGCTCTTTTTCCAATGCTTCCCGCTCGTTTACGCGGTTAAGAAGGTACTCGCGGTTTAAGTGACGCAATTTTATTTCGGCAATAAACTCCGCCTGTGGGTTGGTGATTGAAAACCCCTTCATCAAGTTGGGGATTACTTCCGATTCCTTCGGTGTCTCGCGGATTATTTTTATCGCCTTGTCGATATCCACGAGGATTTTTGCCAAGCCTTCCAGTAAGTGAAGCTTTTCGGCTTTCTTTTCGATATCATAAGCCAGCTGCCGCTTGATGCACGCTGTACGGAACGTTGTCCATTCCTGTAAAATTTCCGCAATGCCCATTACACGCGGGCGTCCGTTTACGATAAAATTAAAGTTGCAGCTAAAGCTATCCTGCAAAGTGGTTAGCGTGTACAGGCGCTGCATGATTTGGTCTGGGTTGGCGGCTTTTTTGATATCGATGGCTATTTTTAGGCCCTGTAAGTCTGTTTCGTCACGCACATCGTTGATGTCCTTGACTTTACCGGTTTTTACTAAGTTGGCAATTTTGTCAATGATGGCTTCGATGGTGGTGGTGTACGGGATTTGAACGATTTCGATACAATGGTTTTTTGCGTCAAAGCGATAGCGTGCCCTTAATTTGAAAGAACCGCGCCCTGTTGCGTAGATGTTTTCCATATCCTCTTGTACGAAAACAAGCTCACCACCGGTAGAAAAATCCGGGGCAAGCAGCGTTTTACTTATTTGGTGGTTGGGATTTTTTAGCCATGCAATGGTGGTTTGGCAGACCTCCCGCAAGTTGAAGCTGCACACAGTACTTGCCATACCAACGGCAATGCCGTGGTTTGGTGTTACCAAAAGGTTGGGGAAAGTGGTGGGCAAAAGTAATGGCTCTAATGTGGTGGCATTGTAGTTATCCACCATATCTACTACGTTTTTGTCTATATCTTTGAAAATTTCTTTGCAGATATCATCCAGTTTTGCCTCGGTATAGCGGCTGGCAGCATACGCCATGTCGCGTGAATACTGTTTGCCAAAGTTGCCTTTAGAATCTACAAACGGGTGCAAAAGTGCGTCGTTACCACGTGTAAGGCGCACCATGGTTTCGTAAATCGGCCCGTCGCCATGGGGGTTTAGCCGCATAGTTTGCCCAACAATATCAGCGGACTTTATGCGCCCACCAGAAAGAAGCCCCATTTTGTACATGGTGTACAGGAGCTTGCGGTGGGCGGGTTTGAAGCCGTCAATTTCCGGGATGGCACGGGATACGATTACGCTCATGGCGTATGGCATGAAGTTTAGCTCCAGCGTGTTGGTAATTGGCTGTTCTATGATGTGGTTTTCTATTATTAGGCTTTGTGGTGGTTCGGTTTTTTTAGGCAATGGGAGTCAAGTCCTTTACTATTAACCCGTCTCTGACAGGTCTAAATACAAATGTCCAAATTCTTCGATAAATTCTTTTCTGCCGCGCAAGTTGTCGCCAAGCAGCATTTCAAACATTTCCGCAGTTTTTTCCGCATCGGTCGGGATGACTTGAACCAGGCGGCGGGTAGCGGGGTTCATGGTGGTTTGCCACATCATTTCGGGCTCGTTTTCTCCAAGGCCTTTAGAGCGTTGCAAACGGTACTTTGTTCCTGCTTTTTCAGCTTTGGCTACGATATCATTTTTTTCCTTTTCTGTATATGCAAATTCTGTTTTCTTGCCAATATTTATTTCATACAGTGGCGATTCCGCTATAAAAACCTTGCCTTCCTGGATTAGGGTAGGGGTTAAGCGGTATAGCATGGTGAGTATTAGCGTGCGGATATGGTAGCCGTCGTAGTCGGCATCGGTGCATATGATGATTCTGCTCCAGTTTAGCCGGTTTATATCAAAGTCGCTGATATCTTTAGCCTGTTTATGCTTTATTTCCACGCCGCAGCCAAGAACACGTAACAAGTCGGTTATGATTTCGCTTTGCAAAATACGGTCGTAGTCGGCTTTCAGGCAGTTGAAAATCTTACCGCGCACGGGCATAATCGCTTGAAATTCCGCATCGCGGCCCAGTTTACACGAGCCAAGCGCAGAGTCTCCTTCCACAATGTAAATTTCACGGCGGTTGGTATCCTTTGTGCGGCAGTTTACGAATTTTTCCACACGGTTGTTTAGGTCGATACTTCCGGTCAGTTTTTTCCGCAATGTGACGCGGGTTTTTTCCGCAGATTCACGGCTACGTTTGTTTGCTAAAATTTGAGCCGTTAACCGGTCTGCATCTGCTTTGTGCTCTATGAAGTAGACTTCCAGTTGTTTTTTCAAAAAGTCTGTTATGGCGTCTTGAATAAATTTGTTTGTTATGGCACGTTTTGTCTGATTTTCGTAGGAAACGAGCGTAGAGTAGGAGTTTGAGATAAGGATTAAACTTTCTTCTATGTCGTTAAAAGTTATCCGTTTTTCGTCTTTTTTATAGTGGCTGCCCGCTTTTAGATACGCATCAATGGCATATACAAACGCGTTGCGTACAGCCTTATCCGGCGAGCCTCCGTATACCAAGTGGCTAGAGTTATGATAGTATTCCAGCGCATTCACATCGTTGGAGAAGCAGAAGACAATATCAAATTTTAGTTTATATTCCGGTTTATCGGGCCTGTCGCGGCCTTGGGTTTCATTGGATAAAATGCATGGCTCTGTGAAAGATGTCTCGCCGGCAAGTTCGACGATATAGTCACGTATGCCATTTTCGTAGTAAAAAGTAAATGTCTCGCCGCATTCTTCGTCATGTAAAATGAAGGTTATCCCCTCGTTGACGATGGCTTGGCGTTTTAACATGTCTTTGTACCAGTCCAGGGGTACGTTGATATCTGTAAAAACGTCACGGTCGGGCAGCCAGGTTATGGTCGTTCCGGTCTTTCTGCCGTTGTATTCTTCCTTTTGCAAGCCGCCAACATTCTCGCCTTTTTCGAAGTGCAGGTTGTACCGCCAGCCTTTTTGCAGTATTTCCGCGTTCATATATGCAGAGCTGTATTGTGTGGCGCATAAGCCTAAGCCGTTAAGCCCTAAACTGTAGGTGTAGTTGCTGTCTTCGTCGTTATTAGAATATTTTCCGCCGGCGTAAAGTTCGCAAAAAAGAAGCTCCCAG
>Ga0123355_10016193_pt1 | contig 11739 bp, 6 predicted proteins | sample TergutEmb28metaG_3_FD_89872 | JGI IMG/M metagenome (GOLD analysis project Ga0123355, IMG submission 89872) | Embiratermes neotenicus P1 segment gut microbial communities from Petit-Saut dam, French Guiana - Emb289 P1 | ecosystem: Host-associated > Arthropoda: Insects > Digestive system > Gut ...
AAATTTTAAATTTAAAAAAAATATTTTTTGTTTGGTAAAAGTAGAAAATTTTTGGAATGTATAAAAAGGAGGGGGGGGGGGGGGGTTCGTTTGAATGCTGGTTCTTCTAAAGTCTCTTAAGGACAGTGGTAACCATGTGTACCATCATATATGACACTGAGTGACGATATTTTTTGCCCACATAATGTATTACGTGTTTCATATTGTTCTTAGAATAATCACTTATAATTTCCCTTTGCAGCAGTAACATTCTTGTTGCGTGTACTTGCATAGTGTGTACATGCTAGGAATTACTTTGGAGATGTTTGCTGTGGTTGGTCTTTGTGCTATTTCACATCGGCAACAACCAGAGAAATTGCTTAGTAGTCGAATTGTATCCGCATGTTTAAGTTACTGCGACTTAAGTAAAACGTTGTGGCTTGCTTCAATTTTGTGACCGCCACGAACAGAAGTCGACCGTCGTCCGATAGTGACGGTTCCAACAAGAATGTCCTCAGATACAAACCAGAAAGTTTGCCTTTTCCTATGAAGCAGTAAGTTATCCGTAGATGGGAGATTTGACTACCGCAAAGTGGTGGCACTTAGTTTGTCATCTTATGGAATGTGATGCCATGTAGTGGGTAGAAATTTACCAACGTGGGGGAGGAACGATCTGCCCCCGTATTCAGTTAGATGAAAGAGGCCGCTCTTGTTTTGACTTTTGTGCTACCCTTTGTAGAGGTTTCGGAGAGACTGGATTCCTCCGTCTTTACGGCAGAGACTTGGAATATTCGCGGTGGTCCGTATTGACCGCTTTATTTTTGGACTTATCGGGTCAAAATCGCATGAAAAACAATTTTTGAGTGGAGGGTCCATATAAAGTTCTGTGCATTTTGAGTGGATGTACGTTTCCTTGTCCCACTGCCGTTACTCGCATGTCTGTTCATTTGTTTTGTTTTATGCACGTCGTTTAGGCTCACTTCTAACTTGGCATATTGTGAAGTTAAGCAGTTAGTCGATTTTCACACCCGGGGAGGCCGCTGTGACTTCCGGATTGCTCCAGGGTGGCGTGCAGCTCCAAGCGCCCAAGCCATTTCCGTGCTCTTGAGTGCACACGACCCTCACGCAAAATTCGATTCAGGCGTGGCAGATAGAAGATTTTTCGTTACACGTACGTCCAGCGGATAGCATCAAGTCCAGAAAAGGATTTTATTTGGTCATTCCGAACGATAGTACATTGTACATAACATCAGGCTATGCTCAGTTTTTCACTTTATTGGGTGTTGTATTGTGTGGTTCTTTTTTTTTTACGTTCGATAGAGGCCTGTTATTGAGCGTGATTGAGTAGACTGTTATCTCATTTCCAATAGAGGAATAGAGTTCGCGTTTTTCATCAGTTATCAGCAGAGACGTAGAAAAAATTTGCAGGATCATTATTTATTGAATGAGGTGTTGAAGTTCGGGTAAAATACTGCATAGCACAGTATTTTTTAAAGGGGTTCGCAAAATTTCGAAAAGCAGTCATTAGCTTCAAGCCTTCCGTTTGTCCGCACGGAGCAACATGACTCCCACTGGACGGATTTTCATGTAATTTGATATTTGAGTACCTTCGAAAATTTGTTGAGAAAATTCAAGTTTCAGAACAACGGACACGAATAACGGGTCGTTTTGCACGAAGACGTATTTTTATCATATCTCGCTCAATTCTTCTTACGAGAAACGTTTCAGGCAAATGTTGTAGAGAGAATTAAAACACTTATTTTATATTCAGTAACTTTTTTTTTTTGGACAATTATGCCGTTTATGAGATACTGTGGAAAATTATTTTGAGCCGGACAGGCAACAGATGACAATATGGTGCAAGCGGATTACATGCTGGATAACTAAGGCAAGAATACAAACACGCCCTCAGAATATGTAATACTTTTGCTGTTTTGCTTTTCCACGGCAAAAGTGGTTTGGCGAATGCGCATCAATATTAAGTTTCTATGTACTTTGCCTATCGTGTTTATACTTAGTCTAGGCTGTCCGCTGTTTGTTTGTCATCATGCTTGTCCGTCTTTTGGTTGGTTTGTGGTTCGTTTCCAAGGAAACAAAATGAACGGCATTATAATGCGTGTTTTGTATAGTTTGTTCAGTCTGTGAGTTGTTTTGATATTGTAGAGGGTAAAATGAAAATAAACTCTTATCTCATAAGATAGCGGCCTTTCTTTGCCGATAAAATGTGCTGCTACATTATTATTATTATTATTATTATTATTATTGTTGTTGTTGTTGTTGCCACCACCACCATCATCATCATCATTGCTGCTGCTGTTGTATGAAGCTGACTTTCCTGACTTTTCATGTTTACAGAAATCATATACAAGGAAGCCATGATTTAGGGATCCCTCGAGTGCTATCTAATGTATAGAAGTGATTCAGTGAAGGTTTATGTGTGTAATCCCTTATTAGAGATGCTATTTGTCAAATTTTTTCCCTTTAATTTTCAGCGCGCATTCCATTAGCACGTGTTTATTATCAGACACCACATATTTTACTGGAACGATTTTGTGATTATGAGATGGATCAGGATTGTATGCAAAATGCCTATAATCATGAGCCTGACAAAAGCGGGAAGGCAGTTTCCTTGCGTTTTGTGCTCGTATCTGAAACGTGGAATTGCCTGCAGGCCGCAGGCCGCCAATTAAGGTAGCTACGAAACTCAATGCATATGTTCGCATGCGTAATTATGATCAGGAGGGTGTCCATGTTGACGAAGAGAGGTAACGCACTGCTGGCAGTACGTATGTACACTGGTCATTCGGTTTAGAACGGTTCATGCATAAAGGAGTACAAACTGCATACGTACACACATACACACACACACATACATACATACATATATACATACTTACATACGTACACACACATACTTACATACATACATACACACATACATACATACATACGTACACACACACACACATACGTGCATACATACACACACACATACATACATACACACACATACACACATACATACATACATACATACATACATACATAAATACATACATACATACACACATACATACATAATACATACATAAATACATACGTACATGCATACATGCATATATACATATATACATATATACATACATACATACATACTAACGCGCGTAGTGCATACATACGTACATAATATATACATACACACATACATACATACATACATACATACATACATACATACATACATACATACATGCATTCATACATACGTACGTACATACATACGTACATGCATACATACACACACATACATACACACACACATACTGATCTTCGTACGTTCATTGGCGCTTAAATGTTTGGGCTTTCAGACCACGATCAGAACCCGTGTCTTTTCATCCATGGTATCTAGCGGTGACAGTGAACAGAGACTGCTTATTTTACGTCTTACAGGATACTGTGTGTTTAAGGACAGTAAGAACTGATGGTTTTACGGCCGGTGAACTGCACGCCGTGGGCGCTTAGATTGTGGAGGCATATTTGCTTACAGCAGACCTGAGCCCCCCGTGAAGACCCGGAACACCTCAACACACTCGAACATTGCATTACTGTAAATAAGCCGTTGCTGTACAAGCAAGGCCGGACGTAAATATTTGAGCTTAGAGCGTGCCTAGACGTGGAAGATACGCCACAGGGAGCAGTCATTAAGGGTCAGCTGGGAGGTTTTATGTGATATGACCGTTCATACGGGGTGGCAACTCGTGGCGGAGGATGGGAGAGCAAATTGCGTGCGGCTGTTTTTGGTTGGTTTTTTGGTTGGTTGGTTGGTTGGGGTTTTGTTTGGTTGGTTGGTTGTTTGGGTTTTTGGTTGTTGGTTGGTTTTTTGGTTGTTTGGGTTTTTGGTTCGTTGGTTGGTTGGTTTTTTGTTTGGTTGGTTGGTTCCTGCGTTGGTATTAACTGTGTGCGTGATGTAGCATCCGGTAAGAGGATCTGTGAAAAATGTGTACCTTCAGTCGGGAAGAATCCTACAAGACTGACCGGATTTATCATAATCTCTGAATAATAATGTCTTAGATATGACACCGTGTAGTGTGGCACAAATTTACCAGTATTGTAGAGGAACCAACTATGTCCATTTTGTGGTTATGGAATATTATGTAAGCAGCGGGTTCCGTCGCAACTTCAGTGGGATTTCAGGCTTCCGCCGGAACTAGAAGAGAAATGCGCTCTTCTGCTTTATTACGCAGCGAGTAGTAGTAATTCTTTTCCGTCTTTTGGGATAACCTGTCGGTCCCATCCTCAAGGGTCATTAATTTTTATGGGACCCGATAAGTTGTCCCGAAACGTCGGTTAGGAATTAGTACTACACGCTGCGTAATGGTCTAGTAGAGTACAGTTTTCACCTACTTCGCAGCGGAAGTTTGAAATGACGCATAGGTCTAACGCTTTGTTAGGCAGGAGAACAACTTCACCTTCGTCACCTCTATTTTATTGAATGTGGCATGGGCTACTTCAATTTTTTAAATTATACTGGTCTGTAGAAGGTTTTTGTGATCACGGTTATGAACTGACAGGTTCACAACAAAAATTAACTTCTACTAGGCATACCTTGCTCCATGCAGTTGCAGAAGGAATAGCTCGTCGACTGCCGTCAGTCAACAAACGGGTAGCGCTAGACCACTGTAATATTAGCACTCCGCCTTGAGCAGGTCGATATACTGCGTAAGGAAGATGAAGCCCGCCCGTTGGTAGGCCTGCTTTCGTGAGTGGCCCGAGGAACACAGCACTGTGATTGCTCTGTCTGAGCCATGCCTTCTGGGCACATGTAATGGCTGTGTCTCAGTGCACAGGGCATTTCAAGTGTTTATTTAAAGACGGTCCAATGTTAGAAGAATAAGGAAGCGGTTGTGCTTGAATTAGGGGTACACTTCTTGAATTTGCCTGGCCAGACTGAGGTGAACGACGAAAACCCTCAGAATGTCACGCATTGAGCAATAGGTTTGAAACGGGAACCTCCCGATTACGAAACATGAGTATTGTCTAGTGAATCACAACGTTTGTTACTTTGGAACTGAAATTCGGACAAGTGGATGTTAATGTGTTAGGTCAGTGTACCCTGTGATACACCAGGATGGTTAGAGTCGCCGGTTTACACCACGGAGGACCAGATCCAGTCCCAGGGCAGCCAGTATTGGGTTTATGAAGGAATCATGGAACTGGGACATATTTTTCTGCGAGTACTTCCGCTTCCCTCGTGGTCTATACTATCATGCGTGGCATGGACAAAGTGCCCGATAGAGACCGCAATTATGAGGCACACAGTCTTGCCCCACCACGAGTATAACTAACGTACGGTTACAACATGAGGTATATAGTTCATGACCGTACTACTGGGCAGAAATGCTGGATATAGACCTTCAGTTGGAGATTTTTCGTTTTGCAGCACAGAGAATCGAGCCTTCTGCGAGAATTTCCACTTTCTCTTCCCTTTCCCTTTAGCGTTCATTCCTCCGCCTTTTCTTTTGTCTCTTCGTGAACGCTACGATTCTTCTGGAATGCGGTAGGTACCTTGGCAGCCGGATGTAAATCGATTTCCACCGACAGAGAAATCTTGTGGAATGGGTCTCGGAGTTACGTTCCACAGTAACACGCCCAATAACGTATTTCAGACAGTGTCTTCTCGTCAGATAAGTATGTTCTTCGTATGTTCTTGTGGGTGGAATACGTTGTTTTCTCTGCCACGTGTAATTCGTATCGCTGTTTAGGAGAAATGGTCCATGTAAAACATACGCAAAACTATAAACTGACTACTCTAGTTCTTGAAAAACTCACAGAAACCACTCATTTCTTTAAATACTTTTGGTGCAAAACATTTTAAGGAATATTTCTGCGAAATCTTATATTCTCACATCATTATTGATGAGAATTCCTTTGCCTCTAGAACATGGCGCTATGTAGATTTATATGTACATATAATTATTTGGGGAGACGTTCTGCTTCCATCTTCCTGATATTCCAAGATTACCCTGAAGATGGAGACAGCAAATACCTCCGAAAATATGGTACTTAGTGCTAACTTGAAAAGTGCATTATCCCAGAAAACTGGGGTCTTTAAAACTTAATTAATTTGTCTTTTTTTTCCGTTTGCTTATTAGCTTTCGATTTCAGTTTTTTTTTTAATATTTACATGCCTTAGTACGTGGTTGGAAAGCGTGAATGTTCGTGAAAGGCGACCAGACAGGAGAAGAACTGAAGTGTCACAAATAGAGATATCTGGTGTGTTCGCATCCCTGTGTGCCTCCTGTTGAAATCGGTTAGTCTCTACCTGTGTACGTGAAGCAACTCGAGGAGCACTAAAGGAATTTTCTTAAATTTTTAGTTGGGCAGTAATTTGGCAAAACTTGTCGATCAAAAGAATTCTCTCCGTCCAGCGGGAAGCCTGTTTAGTATAGACTCAGCTGTGCCGCCTGGTGTTTACCCATTAAAATATTCATTATGTTTCATCGTAAATCCACGCTTCATTTCATTAAAATCTCCCGCTAACCGACACTTTTCCACCCGCCGACATGCCCAACATCGTCTCCTGTTCATCCTAGCAATTATTTCAATCAAACCATTACAAACAACCGTGACACCCCCGTCACAGAGCCTGTCTCGGATACTGAAAACGAACCGTGTGTGCACCTTATCCTCCGGTCATTTAAAACCGAACTCTAACTAACAAACCAACCAACCAATTAGCTCCAAGGAGCAGAGTCCCTCTTGAGAAGCTAACAGATTCTTAGACAGTTAAGAAATTCCCCGCATTTTATGGAAACCGAAGGTTCGTTACCGCTGACTCAAGAGGCCGACACCTGTCCTAATTCTAAGCCAGACAAATCCCTTCCATTCCCCCACCCCCATCCCATTTATCAAAGAGCCAGTCCAAACCCGAGGCAATTGTGAATGTTTCATAACATAGTGATTTTTTACGCTGAAGAGTCGTTAGCACCTCGCCCAACCCCCAACCTGGAGGACCAACCCTTGTCGGCTCGCCGAGACTGCAGCTACCCTCCATATTGGAGGCCGTTCCTGCATCTGTAACCTGAGGATGCGCCATGCCTTGGTGACAACGATCACTCGGTACATAGAACCATGTGCAGTATGACCACGTGTAGGTTTATTTCGTTTCTTTACTTTGTCCATCGTCTGTTACTCCTACAAGTGCAATGTTTCTTAAATTGGAGCTGTTTCCGTCCTCAGATGAAAGGGCGGTGGGTCCGACAGAAGGCATGATTCTGGGTCTGTGTTCTGACTAATAATGGCTGTTCCTAGCGGACTCACCACCTATGTGCCTGGCCACCCATCAAAATGCGAATGGAAACAGACACGGGTTCCGGATCGTGTTACTATTTGAATACAAGTGGATTGACAGAGTATAGAATAATATATCCGGGTCAGGAGCCTGTAGAATTGAGCGTAGTGTGTACGTTGTTTGAACTTGGAATTCAGTTGTTTGCATCTTACTCGCTAGTATGCCGTTAAGCGGGTCACGAACGTTGAATCAAAGGTGATGAATTATTCACATCAAAATCGATATTACACTGGACTGTGGGGAGTTGGCAGCGGGTTTTGCATCGTAACTCCAAATGCAAGAGTTCGTGCGTCAGCTTGTTGATGAAAGCCAACAAATTTCATTGCGGTATCGGCGATGGATCTTGTTTACAGGGGTGAACAGCTACCCTCCTCTGACACTTCTCACGTATGGTACGATACAAACTGATTATTTTGTGTATCATGATTTGTTGTCAGATTACATAACTTCCATACATCCCTATGCGAGACCGTGGGTCTGTGTACTTTAATCTTCCTACTCATGCCAGCACTAAACGGCGGCATTGAAATGTTCAAATTGTGCTCACCGAACGTTGCTATGCAGTTGTTAGCTTACCTTTCGCATGCAGGAATAACCACTGTGAGACAGTCACGTTACCGGGCTGCCCGAGATCCTACAGGCAAAGGATGCCATAGTCCATAGTTCTTAAAAAGAAAAAAAAAAGACTAACAAATGCACTTGAGTGTATGAATGTAATTTTATTATACAATAACCACCGACATACTTTATCCACCACATTGGCCATCTTCAGGGTGGCAAGAACACGAATATAGCCACAATTATAATTGGTCGAATTCTATCCACAGGTAAGTAATTCGTGTAATTTTCATAAAATTCGCAGTTACTACGTACAAGATTATCTTACGGATAGGTATAAAATATTTGAAGATAAAGGGTTCTTATACATGGGTTATAGTGCTGTGGATGGGATACATACAGTGGGTTATGGTCGAGGGTCGTTAGCGACGGTGTAACGGCACAGTGAACCACCCAGAGTTGCGGATTGCCGAAACATGGCGCTGGTTACTAATTAATGAACTTACCTTCATACAGTTAAGTGCTTTTGTTGGTCTTTTTTTAATTTTATAATTCTGATTAATGGACGGAGCGTGGAACGTTTAAAACTGATGCTGTATTACTTTCGGTTAGGCCACGACCTGTTCCTCCTCCAGTCAGTCAGCATTCTGTTATTTTTTTCACTTGGCGCCGCATTACCTGTGTTGTTAAGAGAGCGTCATTAAATAATAATACAATGTAAATGAAACATGCTCACGAAAACACCGAAGCTCTGCTTATCTTAGTGACTCTCTTGCCCACAGTCTGTGAACGTACAGTGAAACACATCGTTGGCCTACGTCTAGGACAGGGCTAGGGAACCTGTGGCATGCCGAAAGATTTCCTTGGCACGCGGCATTCAGTGCTGTCCCAATTTATTTTTATTTATTTTGCCCGACCAGCGTCTCTGTGATGTGAAGAATGTGTGTATACACATACCTGACTGCGTACAGACTGTATATGAATTACCGTTGGTACCGAATAACACTGCGAGTGAAATATTTTTACACAAATCGGAAGCGGTGAGAAGTGTTGACTGGATAATTATCATTGGGGTGCCGATCTGGCGGTGACTGGGCGAAAACGTGACAGTGGACAGAACGTTTTACGGGCTTCTTTTCAGGAGGAAGTAGCAGCAGCCATTCCTGGGGGAAGCCTTTATTGTAAGTGTAATTATAGTACGCATTAATTATACAACATAATTATAATATGTATTTTAAACAATAATGCGGTAATCAATAACAATGCGTGGAAGGCCTCAAGACCATATTTTGCTCTTCAAATTCCCATGATTACGCGGGAGAATTTCTTCGAAATTTGTAGACAATTTTGGCACGCTTCCTCCAAAAGTTTCGCCAGCCCTGGTCTAGGACATGTACGAAGAATTATGTGCGTTCCCGCTTTTGCGTACTTGTGAATCGTGTGCATGTATAAAGAGTAGTGGTTTGCTGTCAACCTGCCTGGTGGCGGTAGCACTGTGCACTGAAATTTATGCCGAGTAACTTCGGAAATTTAATTTAATTATGTCAAAGTGACAAAACCATGCGTTTTTATGAATGTTGGATGTAGCAGCTGCTCCAGCACCTGAACAGCGATCGTATTATGATTGCTGACAGCAAACACTGCATTTCGTGATGCGTGCCACTTCGAAACTGCCCTATCAATTTAGTACATGTCGAAAATTCAGCATGAAGCTTTGTTTGAATGTCTGTCCCCTAAGTCCACGTAACAGCAAGCAAAAATCTTAAACAAGTACACCGATTTACCGATTTTTGGATAAGGTATGAGATGTGGGAGTATTTACTTGTGTTACAGAACGATGCGACCAGACCGTTAGATGATTGGTGCACGATGTGAGACACAGGGAGAAATTACGCAGAATGTTAGGGCATAAAAATTTAATGTAACTTCCCGAAATGTTTGGCCCGTTTGGTTCGTGGTAATGAAGTTACAGTGCATTTGTGATCAGTCGTCTTTTTTTTGTTCAAGGGAGAGCACTGTGAGGCACATATCTAATCCATATAGTACGTCACATCCACATGGCCCGTAACAATTTCGTCATGTATTGAGGGCCACTGAATTTCCCAAGTGTTGCTTCAGATGGCAAGTGCGTCTTCCTTTTCCTTTGCTGACGGAGACCGTGATGTCTAGGACTCCAGTTTTGTGCACTCGAAGTTAGGATATTGTGCGTAATGATGTTTGCTACTGTGCGGAGTATTTTGCTTTAACGAGATTGTGAAAGTTCGCGGCGTACTTTTTAACGAGCGCCTTCAGTAGTTGGAGTAATAAATGGCATGCTGACGAGTACACGTGGCCTTTTCAAATCGATTATAAGTAAAGAAATGGTGGGTATGTGAGGAAGAGAAGTGATGTGTAACTGACGTATAACGTCTTCACTTTGAGGTGATTCGTGGAGATAAAGCTCTTAGGTAAACTGAATGATTAACACTAGGATACATTGTGCCCGGGACTGCAGTTTTATGTGTTTTGGGATATGCCGCCGTGTCGATTGGTAAGTAGTTACAGACTTCTCAGAAGAGCTACCTGCCGCCATGTGTGTGATCTGAACCGCCACATGCAACTCTTTGCTGTCTTTGTGTGCTTGGGCGTATGATTCAGTATGCCGAGAGGTGAGTGTCAAGCATATGATGTCCACAGTTACTGTGCACATTAAAAGAACATTAAATCGAAGACGGAATTGCACCTAGATCTAGATTCAGTTCGTAACGCACAGTGAACGCGGCCTGTCTCGATTACAAAAATCTGTATTGTATGTTGTGAGAAGTGATCTCACTTTGGTGTGAGAATCATACGAAAGACATAAACAATATGATGTGTGAAGTAACCAGTCATATGCGAATGGAACACAACGTCATAAAAAAAAGAGATATGATTGACGTAGTACAAACACAACTAAGTCTTCCCATTTTCTCTTTTACCTGGTAATATGGGTGTGATTGGCAGACAGGTGTCCATTGTTCACTATACAGTTCATAAATGTAAACATTCTTTTGGTTTAATTGTGTCGGAAAAGTGTAACACTGAGATCTGTCAATAATAGAAACGCACGAATTGTCCGCCCTTTTCTTATCGGCAACTTTTGTTTCGAATATTGTGTGCCGCTCGAGAGACAAGCAGAACCGATAATTTAAATTATACACTTTTTCGTAAAATTGTTCAGTGCCATGCTTCATGAGAATATTTCCACTAGTTATGCTACATGCGTGTAGACTGAATGCTACCTTGAGTTCCTTGTCGTAGTGTGTGTGCATGGGCGTCTGTACGTGCGAGTATGGTGTCAGGACACCATGCTGCGTTACGTTACCAAACGCGTGCAATTTTCGTTACTGAGGAGGTTACAGATATACGCGACGTTGGCAGATGTAAACTGTGCACAAGTTTGGGTAGTTAATAAGGGCAGTGACTTGCCCTTACTTAGATTTGGCAACATTGCCATCGTATCGATCGCTGGTTGGTTGGCGAGGGAGACTGAGGTATGGGAGAAAGGTGGTAGAAGTGGAGGAAAAGGGAGTGAAGTTGGAAGAGAGAAACGTGATGGTGAAGTAGGATGAATGAAGAGGACGACTGAGCGGACAAAACAGCATACTGACTGTACTGGTCTGCAGATATATCCCGAAGGAGCAAACCCTTACTATTGCATCGTAATGCATTCTTGCAAGTATTCACGAACAGAGGCAGAATATGACAGCAATTTAAGGTATTCTTGAGTCCATACTATAGTTTCTACGCTTGCTGAAGGCAGTTTCTACTGCTATCAGCGTCACTTACGGAATCTGTCGTTCTGTTCGGTGTATTAGTAGACTACACATGCA
>Ga0123355_10016194_pt1 | contig 11737 bp, 14 predicted proteins | sample TergutEmb28metaG_3_FD_89872 | JGI IMG/M metagenome (GOLD analysis project Ga0123355, IMG submission 89872) | Embiratermes neotenicus P1 segment gut microbial communities from Petit-Saut dam, French Guiana - Emb289 P1 | ecosystem: Host-associated > Arthropoda: Insects > Digestive system > Gut ...
GTTATCATGATTGATATAGTACCTAGCCATCCTTGGAGTGGTATGTGGATACGTCAGGACTGGTTGGATGATTTTGGTTTTGCTGTGCCAGAAACCATTGATGATTGGGATACAATCCTCCATGCATGGAGAGATGCCACAGGTACTTTTGTACTTGGCCATAATTTAGAGGACTGGTACGGTGTACAGACAAACTTTGCTTTTGCAGGTGCTTTTGATTCGGGCTTCCGTCAGTTTATCAATATGGATGGCACTGTAGGCCATGGCTCTGTACAACCAGGCTTTAGAGAATATCTTGAATTAATGAACAGATGGTGGGAAGCTGGTATCATTGATCCAGACTTTGCTACACGTACACATGATGATTATAACTCTCAAGTTGCTACTGGCGGGTTCCTTGCTTTTGGTTTAGCCTATGGCGAGCTTGGCCAGGCAAAAATGACTGGTATGCATTTAGAGCCTAGGTGGCAAGTTACGCCGGTTGCTATGCCAACATCACGTCCGGGTCAAGTAACACGCTTAGGACAAAACAACTCCCATGTACGTGGTGCCCGTGCGTTTTTAACTGACCGTGTGAGCAATGAAGGCCTGCAAGAGCCGATTTTACGCTGGATGGACTGGTGGTATAGCCAGGACGGTGGCGATCTTGCTTCTTATGGTATTGAAGGGCATAGTTTTGAGTGGATGCCTGATGGAAGCTTTAACTTTATACATCCAAGCCTTGATACACCGGATGCTGATTTCTGGACATTGTTCGAACGCTTTAAAATGCATGAATGGATTTATCTGCGTGATTCAACTGCATATCAAATGGAACCTGAGGTATGGGAGTGTATAGATGTATGGGGTGCACAAGACCTGACTTGGGTAATACCAGATAACAGAGTGCCTACGCCTGAAGAAGCTAGAGACTTGGCTGGCATTATGGCTGATTTAGATACGCATATTTTAGAACAGACTTTAGCATTTATTACTGGAACTAGGCCTATAGACCAGTTTGATGCCTTTGTCGCAGAGCTGGAGTCTATGGGTATCCGTAGAGCTGAGGAGATTGAACAGGCTGCTGTAACCCGTTATTTGAGCCGCTAAATGTTGCTTTCATAATAAAAAAAGTAGGGCGGTAAGTTCCCGCCCTACTTTTTCATATTAATATTAGGAGGTGTCATTTTGCAGGCACAGATTCCATTGAAAAGAAGCTGGACTATGAAAGGCGTTGGTAAGGGGTTAGCCGGATGGGGAGTCATGGTTAAAGATGATTTTAAAAAGCATTGGCCTCTTTACTTGATGCTTTTACCAGTTATTGCGTTCTATATAATTTGGGCATACATGCCAATGTATGGCATACAAGTAGCTTTTAGAGATTTTTCGCCCCGCAGGGGTATTTCTGGTTCCGAATGGGTAGGGCTTGCAAACTTTATAACTTTTTTTGAAAGCGTTTTTGCCTGGCGTGTTATACGAAATACATTCTTGTTAAGTTTATATGGTATGTTATGGGGATTTCCAATACCTATCATATTTGCTTTAATGCTTAACGAAGCACGAAATATGTTATTTAAGCGGACTGTCCAGACCATTACATACATGCCATTTTTCATTTCCCTTGTTGTTGTTTGCGGTATATTTTTAGATTTTTCGGCTTCTACTGGTGTGTTTGGTGAAGTGCAAAGGTTACTGGGGCGGGATCCCGTAAATCTTTTTGGCTTGCAAAGCACATTCCGTACAATGTTTAATATCTCAGAGATATGGCAGTCCTTTGGCTTTGGTTCCATTATATTTATAGCGGCCTTATCCGCAGTTAATCCAGAGCTTTATGAAGCTGCTAAGATAGATGGTGCTAGCCGATTACGGCAGGTATGGCATGTTAGCCTTCCGGGTATTTTGCCTACGATTACTATTATGCTGGTATTACGGATAGGCGGACTGATGGCTAATAACTTTGAAAGGGTTCTCCTTCTGCAAAATGGATTGACCATGGAAGTTTCTGACGTAATATCAACCTTTGTCTACCGCAGGGGACTTATACAGTTTGATTTTGGTTATGCTACTGCCGTAGGTTTGTTTAACTCAGTTATTAATTTTGGCTTCCTTCTTGGGGCAAACAGACTGGCAAATAAAGTGACCGGAACCGGTTTGTGGTAGAGGAGGGGTGACAAATGCTTTTGCGTACAAGAGGCGAAAAAATATTTGCTGTTTTTAATTACATATTTTTGTTTGTACTTGCTTTTATAACCTTATATCCTATGTGGCATATTTTAATGGCTTCTTTTAGTGATCCTATATATATTTTAGCCCACAGAGGTTTCTATTTTTGGCCCAGAGGGGTCCCAAACATTCGAGGTTATATATTGGTGTTTGAAAATCCTAATATTTTGATTGGCTACCAAAATACCGTTTTTTATGTGGTGATAGGTACCATTTTAAGTATGTTTTCTACTGTTTTGGGTGCATATGTACTTTCACGTAAAGGATTGTATTGGAACAGTAAGATTATGAAAATGATTGTTTTTACGATGTTCTTCCAAGGGGGTCTAATGCCTTTTTATATTCAGGTAAGAAACATGGGCTTGTTAGATTCCCGCTGGTCAATTATATTGCCTATTATGGTAAGTAGTTTTAACTTAATTATATTGAGGACAACCTTTGCTGCTGTACCGGACTCTTTGATAGAATCTGCAAAGCTGGACGGTGCAACAGATTGGCGTATTGTTTGGCAAATTGTTGTGCCTGTATCCAAGGCGGCAATAGCCGTAATTGCGCTTTTCTATGCGGTAAACTATTGGAACCAGTGGTTTAATCCATCTATTTTCCTAAATGACCGTACGTTATGGCCGGTTCAGTTGGTATTACGTTCGATTCTTATTGAAAATGATTTTGGTGCGATGGTGCAAGTTGGCGGTGTAGGCCAGACTGGTGTAGAACGTTACCGCATGTTGGTAAGGTATACCACTATTGTTGTTGCCACTGTGCCTATTTTGCTGATTTATCCTTTTATACAAAAATATTTTGTGCATGGCGTTATGATTGGGTCTTTAAAAGAATAGGCTTAGTTAAAGTAAAGGACAAGGCTTTTGAGCTTTGTCCTTTTTTATTGTTTTTAACTTTTGCGCAATTTGCGCAAAAGTTGCTGTCAGAGAACAAATTATTTATAATGTATTGCAGATTAGGTAAGACGGAGGGAAATAGCTATGATACAACAACATTGTTACACCAAGACCGCTCATGGGATTTTTTCTAAAGCTGAGGGTTACGATACTGTGGCGTATTCGCAGGGATTATCAAAATCTTTTATTGAAGGGCACCTGCATCCACTCTGTCGCTATCAACCATCGAGAACCCTGCAGGCACTTAGAGTACCAGCGGAGGAATTTCCCAGGGCTTTGGCGGTGGCTCATTTACCTGAAGGCCAGATGATATTAAGCCAGACTACATATGTAGAATCGGATTTTTCTGGCCGCCAGTCCACTTTTTTTGCCCACAATTATATACTCTCAAGACCTGATTGTCTTTCTTCTGAAAAAATAGGCGTTATGCTATATCAAGTGCTTTTTTTGACAGAGACAGAATGGGATCATCTCCCTGAACTTGAATGTTTACCGCTTCATGATGCAAAATTTGAGACTGTATCGCATCTTCCTTTTGATGAGGTACGGTTGCAGCAGTTGATATGGGCATTGTCAGAAGCGGTGGCAGGGTCAAAAAAGGTATATGTAATTTTGCCGGATTTAGAATGGGTAAAACCTATGTTGCTGTGGTTGTATGGTCAACTGTCACATGATACTGCTTTGGCTTTGGGCTTTATCACATATAGCCGTGAGCCTGTAAAAGATGAGTATCTTCATCTGGCGTTTATGGATAAAGGAAGCCTTAAATTGGATGATCCTGAAATAGTGAGGGACTATATTTTTGATTTTGACCAAGGCTATTTTTCTTTGGATTTGCCTGAAGGTTTAATAAAATGATGCTTTATTTTGTAATGGCTCGTTACAGGGATGCCCGGCCCTTAATTGATTATTACAGTTTAAAGAAAGATATGGCAGGTTGCCCGTTTACGATATTTATAGCAGACAATGTGGTTTTGTGTCTCAGTGATGGTGGCAGGGCAAATACTGCTGCTGCAACGGCGTACTTGTTAACCCGTTGGGGCAGGGATGGGTTATTTGTTCATATAGTGCCTTCTAAAACGGGTGAGGAGGTGCTTTATCCTCATACTATTTTAGATGGTGAAAATAAGGTATATCAAGAGATGTTGTATAAGCCGCCGCCATTTATTAGAGAAGATACTTTAGAAGACGGTGAGGGAGTGTATGCATTTTTATCCGCCTCCAGATTCTTACCTTTAAAGCAGATCATTGTTCTGCAAACCAATAACCCCGTAAATGAAGGGATTTTATCATGGCTGGAAACAATTTGTACGGCTCACCACCCTTTTGGAACGATACCTTTTCCCACATCTATGTGGAAGAAGGCGCAGGCGACTACCCAACAGCTCAAGCTGTGCTTGCCCGCTTTCATGATCGCACAATAATACCTGTCCGGCACTATAAGGATGTTTTTAGCCGCCCTGGACAGGATTTTTTGGTTCAAAAAGAAAGCCCTAAACTGATTTTGGCCCGCCGTAAGGATAATTTCCTATATGAAGGTGCCCCTATGTGTGATCGGTATGGGCATTCCAACTTTTACTATGCTACGATGATGATGAACTGTTTGTATAATTGTTCCTATTGCTATTTGCAGACTGTATATCTGTCTGCTAATGTTGTGGCTTTTGTTAATCCGGAGGATTATTTTCCTTCGGCGGCGGCATCGCTGCCTTCCTATGTGAGTATTTCTTATGACGCAGATGTGTTGGCTTTGGAACATCTTTTTGGGTATGTGAAGACATGGGCAGGTTTTGCATGTAATCACCCTGATTTGATACTTGAGGTGCGTACTAAAAGCGCAAATTTTAATGCAATTGCCCAGCTGACTCCTACAAGAAATATGATTCTCTCATGGACAGTTTCACCTCAAAGTGTAATAGATGTTTATGAAATTGGCGCACCGCCATTGACTGCACGGATCAAGAGTATCAAAGAAGCACTGGAAAAGGGCTGGCCTGTGCGTTTATGTATGGATCCCATTTTGCCTGTTGCGGGCTGGGAAGATACCATGGAAGCGATGGTAGATCAATTGGCGGATGCTATAAACCCAGCCAATTTATATGATATAAGTGTAGGAGGCTTTCGTATGTCGGCGGCGCAGTATAAAAAGTTACGGAAACTGCGGCCACACTTTCCTGTTTTGCCTTTTGAGGTAACAGAGAAAGATATTGAGGCGGTTAAAAAGATGGTAAACAGGAGGTTTTACAATGGCAATTAACATAAGAGAGAAGGCTGTTTTACAAGAATTAGCTAAGCGATATGCACAGCTGGCGGCAATGCCAATTCAAAAAGAGAGACGTGACCGAGCCAGAGATATTAATGATTTAAAACCACGCAAGCCTATTGTATGGTTGGACGAAATCCCATGGCATGAGATGGACATAGATGGCAAGCTAACGCTTACATGCGAAGATGAATTTGCCCGGCAAATGGAGTGGTTTTTTAGGTCAGCGTTGTACAGATGGGAATTTATACAGGCAGATATGGTGGTAGAACCGTATTTTCCAATATCTAAATCCCATACTATAAGTGATATGGGGATTGAAGTGCAGGAACATCAGTTGTCAACTGACAACCAAAACCATATCGTTTCCCATAGCTATATGGATCAGTTGGATACAATGGAAAAGGTAGCGGCATTAAAAGAGCCGGTTGTTACGGCAAATGCGGCTTTAGATGCACAGCGTATGGCGTGGGCAAATGATATACTTGGCGATATTTTGCCGGCAAAGCTTGAAGGCTATTATTATTATCATGCCCCTTGGGATAATATACCACGTTACCGAGGTGTCATGCCAATCATGATGGACATGATCGACAGGCCAGAATTGCTGCATGCTACCATCAAAAAATTCTCAGACTATGGCTTATCGGTGATGAAGCAAATGGAGGCATTGCAGCTATTAGAATCTCAGGTGTCAAACTTACATTGCACCCCGGGTTATGTATCTGGCCTTGAGCCTGAAAGTGGCCCGGCAAAGTTAAAAAATATGTGGTTTCGTACCATGGCCCAAATGTTTTCAGAAATATCTCCGGATATGCTGGAGGAATTTGATTTGCAGTATTCTAAACCATTGGCAGCGGAATGCGGTCTTACATACTACGGCTGCTGCGAGCCTTTGGACAATAAGATGCATCTTATCAAAACGATCCCTAACCTGCGAAAGATAGGTGTGCCTACCAGGTCTAATCCAGAGGTTTGTGCCGAGCAGATTGGTGGAGATTATGTGTTTGCCCATAAACCGAATCCGGCATTTGTTTCCGGTACTTTTGAGGCGGAGCCGGTAAGAGATGAAATTGCCCGGGTAATAGAAGCTTGTCAGAAATATGGGTGTCCGTATGAATTTGTGCTTAAAGATATCAGCACTGCCGGGTATAGGCCGCAAAACATGATTGATTGGGTAAATGTGGTGATGGAAACAGTTAATCGCTATTATTAAGCTTTTCCTATTAATCGTCGTATGCTTGTGTTTCAAAATCACGCACTGCAATGGATAGAGACAGGCATGTAACTTTCACCGCACCGTTAGCCATAAGTAATTTAGCACAGGTGCTCATGGTTGCGCCGCTGGTGAAGATATCATCTATCAACAATATTTTTTTATTCGAAATATCGTACTTTCTTTTGTTATATGCAAAAGCGTCGGATAAATTTTGTTCACGGCCAGTCACACTTAAACCGCTCTGGGGGGCGGTTTTTTTTGTGCGTTTAATCATATCTCCAGCCATAGATATACCGAGTGTTTTCGAAAGCGGTTTCGCTAATATGGCGGCCTGATTAAAACCACGGGTACGCTTTTTGGAAGGGTGCAAGGGAATGGGGACGATATAATCTGCATAGCTTGTATTAAATCCCCATTCATGAGCGGCTTCGGCTAATACTTGTCCCAAACCTTGAGCTGCCTGTCGGTCATTTTGGAACTTTATATGGTGTATCATATCCCGAACTACACCGTCATAGACAAAGGCGGCTCTGTGAGATTCAAAATGAAATTGTCTGCTTTGGCAGGAAAGGCAGGCATATGGGTTGGAGGTATTGGATGTTTTTGGGTGGCCGCAGCGCAAACAAAACGGTGATGCAATAGTGATTAATAGCGGCTTGCAATTATCGCATATCCAGCGGTGTGGTGCATTATGAAGTGGAGTAAAAATTGTGCGGCAGGATATGCATCTTGGCGGGTAAATCCAATCAAGTAATGACATGATATCTCCCTCTTAAACTGAATATACCATTTTAAAGTAGGCGGTTTGTTTTTCAGTGAGTGGTGATTTAGTGAAACCATTTTTTTCGTAAAACCGAATGCCGCTTTCATTCTCGGCACTAACATGGAGTACACATCTTTTATATCCCTGTTCACGGGCTAAGTGGCGGGCATAGCGCAGCATTTTAGCCCCTATACCCTGACGGCGATATTCCGGTAAAACGGATAAAGTAGCGATGTAAAATTCGGCCGGATCAATTTCAGTGCCTTTGGCAAAGTAATAGAAATTATTTAAGTGAGTGATGAGATGAAGGAAAAAAGAAAATTTTCTGATGCAAATGAGTTGGTAGATAGTCGGATTTGTCAGTTTAGATATTAGAGGCGCTGGGTAACAGGTCATAAGTGCTACAGGTTGGGAATTATCGTCAGATTGAGCTATGTAAGAATAATGATGGCTAAATCGGTTGCGGCCATGCAGCCATAATTTTTTGTAGTAATCCAAAGCACCAGCTTCCCCTACCTGGCCAAAGATATCGTACGAGTATTTATGATATGCCATAAAAGTGAGCTTGGCAGCTGTATCGCAATCATTTGGGGATGCGGCTTTAACAAATATATTGCACATTTATATAACCTCCTGAATGAGTTCAATTATATCATATATGCATAATCCCAGAGGGCTTGTCATATATTTTGGTAACGATGCAAAATAGGGGGAAGGTATGTATACCAAAGAGATTATCTTATCGTATTTATCTCAAACTTTGGCAAGCAAGCTTGCGCCAATGGGTGGAGATTTTTTTGAAAAATTAACGGAACTGCGTATACGGACGGACAAGCCTCTTTTGGCTTATCAGATAGGACAAGAGTATGGGATAGGTGATGGAGCGCTGTTATGCAGCCCTGGCCATGCATACAAGCCGACCGCTATGGATATTGCCGAAACTGTGGAGCGTATCAGTCAGTATTCCCTCTATGCCCTTGAAGAGGAGCTGCGCATGGGATACATAACCCTACCGGGTGGCCATCGGGTGGGGGTAGTGGGTAAGGCCGTAGTAGAAGCGGGTGGTATCCGGACTATCCGGCCTATCAGCGGGCTAAATATCCGCATTAGCCGAGCTGTCAGCGGCTGTGGAGATTGGGTATTGCCGCAGATATTAGATACAAATGCTGTCAGAGGTTTGCCTCATAACACAATGATAATCTCGCCCCCGGGCAGGGGCAAAACGACTATATTGCGAGATATAATCCGACAGTTATCAGACATACTTTGTTTAACCATTGGTGTAGTGGATGAACGGTCGGAAATCGGCGGCAGTTACAAAGGTGTAGCCCAAAATGATATAGGGGTCAGAACAGATTTGTTGGATGGCTGTCCAAAAGCAGAAGGGATGATGCTTTTACTGCGGGCCATGGCTCCGGACGTTATTGCCGTGGACGAGCTTGGCGGAGAGAAGGATGCTATTGCAGTAGAGAATGTATCCAATGCAGGGGTAAGGCTTTTATGTACAGTTCATGGTTACGGCATGGAAGATATCCGGCAAAAGCCAACACTGAAAGCATTGCTTGATAAAGGGATATTTAAGCGGTTTGTAGTGCTTAAAGGGCCGGGGGAAGTGGGTGAAATCTATGATAGCGATTAATATTATCGGGATGATTATAACTTTAGGTGCATCTACCGCACTAGGCTTGTATTTGGCTAGCTTGGGAACATTCCGTCAGCAAGATTTGCTGGCATTTAAAAAGGCACTGCTTATTCTCAAATCAGAAATCGAATACATTGCTACACCGTTGCCTCAGGCCATGGCAAATATAGCGGACCGGACAGCAAACCCTGTATCCCAGCTATTTGCCCATTTTGCCCAAAGGCTAAAACAAAATGAAGATGGCGAAACCGCCTATCAATTATGGATATCCGCTATAGAAGTTCATAAAAATAAAGCATTTTTGACAGATGAGGACTGGGAGGTAATCGGTAATTTTGGTAAAACGCTAGGCTATTTGGATAAGCAAATGCAGGTGGATTCTATCCACTTTACTATAGATTATTTGGATGCGCATATATCGCAGCTACAGGAGAGTAATGCAAAAAATAAAAAGATGTACCAAAGTTTAGGCGTCATAGGCGGCATCTTGTTGCTGGTTATTTTCTGGTAGGGGGATCACATGGATATCAGCGTAGTATTTCAAATAGCGGCAGTTGGGATTTTGGTAGCCGTGCTTAACCTCGTCTTAAAGCAGGCTGGACGTGAAGAGCAGGCCATGATGACTACCCTTGCGGGTTTGCTGGTTGTATTGTTTTGGGTAATCCAATATATAACCGAGCTATTTACGTCCGTGCAGGCGGTGTTTAACCTGTGACTATAATACAAGTAGCAGCCGTCGGGATAATTAGTGCGGTACTGGCGCTTACAGTCAAAAAACAAAGCCCGGAGATTGCCATAATTATAACCCTTGCAGCCAGTGTATTGATTTTTTTTATGGTGCTGCCCTTATTAATATCTGCCATAGGGATAATGCAAAACCTGGGTGCACATTTGGATAACCAGGTCGCCTATGTTCCCATCGTATTGCAGATATTAGGCATTGCATATGTAGCAGAACTTGGCGCACAAGTCTGCATCGATGCCGGGGAAGGTGCCATCGCCTCCAAAATAGAGCTGGCAGGTAAGGTAGTGATAATGGCTATAGCTGCACCGATCCTTTTAGATGTGATGCATATGATTATAGGGATTATGCCATGAGCGACCTTTCGCCCGTACTCGGCAGCCATTTAGCGCAATGGGATTTGACACCGTTGGATTCCTTTTCATTTACCGATTGGATATGGCGGGCAGTAAATGGGGAATTAGATCTGTCCTTTGCTGGGATTATTCAGGGAATCATGCGTATCTTCTTCGATGAACTGTGGTTAAACGGAGCACTTATCCGCCAATTATTGATTATTGCAGTATTGAGTGCCTTAATCCGCTGCTTGTCTGATTCTTTTAAAACCAAATCTGTAGGAGAGCTGGGCTTTTATGTGAGTTATATCTTGATTGTAGCGACAGTGCTTACATCTTTCCGTCTATCGGCAGCTATTTTATCGGACTTAGTGATGCAGGCTACCAGCATGATGGAAGCGGCTGTCCCATTGATGATAAGCCTGACAGCCATGTCGGGCAATGTAAGTAGTGCAGCAGTGCTGCATCCGGCTTTGTTTATGGGATTGACATTGGTATCCCGTTTTATTGCTTATGTATTTATCCCCTTGATTACTGGCGCAGCTATCTTGCATATTGTAAGCCATTTGACTGAAGGCAGCATGCTGTCTAAAGCGAGTGATCTCTTTAAAGCAGCGGCTAAGTTGACGCTAAAATTTATGGTGTTCCTGTTTTTATCTTTGATTGCATTAAAGCGGCTGAGCACCCCCATAGTGGATAATTTAGTATTACGCTCGGCAAGAGCTGCCGCTGGGGCTGTCCCGGTAGTAGGCGGTGCACTTAATTCTGCCATGGATACAGTTGTTAATTTGAGTGCGGCGGCCAGAAGCGGTGTGCTGGTAGCCCTGGTCATTGTTATATGCATAGCGGTAGCGATACCTTTACTTAAATTGCTGGTTTTTGTATTTGTGTACAAGCTGATGGCCGCTTTAGTTCAGCCTATCTGTGATGAGCGCATAGTCAAGTGCTTGGATGGCCTTGGGGATTATATGGGGATGTTGCTGGGGGCAGGGGTACTTGTCTCGCTGATGTTTATATTTACTTGTGTGATTATGCTGACATTTTAGTCTCTAACATGTGAAAGGATTTTTGCCATGGCTGCATTTTTTGAGTATTTGCGGAATATAACTTATTACTTGATGTTTATGGCTGTGGTGGGGCTTATTGCTCCCAGTGGCAACTATAAAAAGTACATAGCCGTGGTGATGGGTATTTTATTGATCGGGGTTGTTATAAATCCCATTACTTCGGGATTAAGACAGCCATCGGTGCCGATGACAGAGATGTTTGGCAATATTTTGCCCACACCCGCAGCCGATCAAAACGATTACCTTTTTTGGCAGCAAGAACAGATACAAGCTGCGTTCCATTCTCAGCTCACTGCTCAGGTACAATCTTTGTTGGCCAGAAATAACTTTAACCTTGTATCGGCACAATGGCAAACATCAGAAGATTTTACCTATATCCGCCATGTGCGGGTACAAGCGCAGGTGCTGGAGGCTGCGCCAACCCCAACCCCTTTCATCCGGATAGAGCCTATCCGGGTGGCTCCATATCAACCTGCGGAAGAGACAGAAGAAGCTCGGCAAAAAAAAATTTGATATCTGACTTCTACGATTTGTCCGTGGATAATATATATGTAAAGATACTGGAGAGGTAAATTATGAATACACTGAGGAAGCTCTTTAGAGCA
>Ga0123355_10016195_pt1 | contig 11737 bp, 4 predicted proteins | sample TergutEmb28metaG_3_FD_89872 | JGI IMG/M metagenome (GOLD analysis project Ga0123355, IMG submission 89872) | Embiratermes neotenicus P1 segment gut microbial communities from Petit-Saut dam, French Guiana - Emb289 P1 | ecosystem: Host-associated > Arthropoda: Insects > Digestive system > Gut ...
AGAGAGAGAGAGAGAGAGAGAGAGAGAGAGAAATAAGTAAGACGACAGGAGTGTCATGGCGAATATGTTTATATCATGGGGAGCGATCTTCGTTTAAACTACACGAAGACATATCTGACATTCTAAAACTTTGCAATATCCGTATATGATTGAGAATTATATACACTGACACAATATTAGACAACAGGGAACTGAGAATGTTATTTGGATTTAAGACGAAATGAGACCGAAAATGAAATAATGATGAACTTCATGATAGGTACTCTTCACACAATGGAGAGGTTTTATTCAAATTATTAGTGTCCTCGTGAAGTTAGACTAGATTAACAATAAAGTTTGCTTATTTTATTTTAAATACTGCCGTATTTCACCATTGTTGGCCGGGATAGCTCTGTCGGTATAGCGGCTCGTTACGGAATGAAAGGTTCGGGGATCGAATCTCGATGGGGGTCAGATTTTCCGAACTTGTCCAGACCGGCCCTGGGGTTCACCCAACCTCCTATACAATGGGTATTGGGTCTTTCCCGGAAGTAAAGCGGCCAGGGTGTGGCGTTGACCACCCACCCCCATCTAGCGCCGAGGTTAAAGAAAGAGTAGAGCTATACTTCTACTCCCCCTCTGGGCTTTCGTGGTCTGTTCTAGGGTAAAATTTACCTTTGCTTTATTTCACCATTATAAATAGAGTAGATGTTGATGGTGATTAGACACGTTAAGTTAGAAATGGGAAGTTACGCGACAGGTGCGGTCATAGTCTATTTTTTGTTCCGGTATTAACGCGGAAATTGAAGAAAATAAACAAAGCGTGAATATTTTAAATCACTTCCCAGTTGCAATTTGTAAAGAATATTTGTGGTGTTCATTACAGTCTTCATTCTGTACGGTTGATTAAAAAGATTCATATAAGGTGAAGGTTAGCAAGGAAAGGGTAAATTCACATAAAACTTTAAACACATTTTATTTTCATTATAAGTATAACATTTTATATATCGTTCTATTCCATTTAATTATTTTCAATACAAAACTTGTCTAAACTGTATTAAAAGCTACTGTTCCTAGAAATAACCTCGCTTTATCGCGGCAAACTAAAGAAATCTGTTAGCAGTGGGTGTGCTTTTTCGAAATTTTGGTAGTTAAAATTTATGACGCATGTGGTTAGAACTCCTCCTTAAAGAAAAATTAAAACATGTTCATTCACATCCCCACTGATATGGACACATTTTTAAAGCAAAGTTTATAGAAATACATTTATACGGCTTGGACTGAATTCACCTGACTAAATTGGCTGGTTTTTGGTGAGAGTAGTAAAGAATTTTCCTGTCTCAAAGAAAACGAGGAATTTTTCTACTAGCTTCTCAAGAAAGAACTTTGGTGCATGGAGTTATCATCCAAACGACGATCCATTTGTACATCAACATATTCATTTATCTAACACACTGCATGTACAAATGAAACTGCTCCAATTTAAGTAATATATTATTTAATTCTTTTCCAAAGTTTTTACGAGGAATTTATTGGAAAAAAATCTGTAAAGTAGATATCAACGTTTTACAAGTGGAGCCCTTTCTCTTATTCCTAGTTCTGACATAGGTCCAGTTGGAAACAGAAAGCGTGTTCTCCTTGCGCCGTAATAATTTAATCTATTCACACCGCGAAGTTTCCTACATCGTCTCCAGTTCACACTCCTTTATCAAATCTTTGACCCGTTGGAAGAAAGCCGCATTTGTCATGTATGAAGAACTCGCACTGACGTCCTGTAGGACTGACAACTAGCCAAGAAATGAAACAGCAATAATTGCACGCGATACCATGAAACATTTAGTAACCAAAACTTTGTTACATAAGTAATAGTATTTACTAAAGGTGAAAATTTATTTCCGTGCAACAGATGTGGCAAAATATTCATAACGATTGTTCTTAAAGTTTTGTACGCTGGAAGGAAATTAGTAAACGTTTATTGTCTCTGTAAATAATAAGACTTTTATATTTCTTCAAGTTTTACAAATACTATATTGTTGGTCTCCCTACTTAAGTTTAGGAGCAGAAGTCTGTAATCCGTTACTGTCCACAAAACATTTTTAGCAGGACAACCTGGCTTCGAATCCAAGGACTGCCATCGCTGGATGAAAATCAGAATGTTATCTATCATTGTGTGTGATAATTATTTTTACAGGAAAGGAAATATGAAATTGTAGGCCGACCGGTTGAACAGAAGCTGAGAATGTACAGTACATTATGTTTTCTGTAAGTGTGTGAATATTATCTAAGTCCCAGTTCCTCCATAAAGGCACGAACTAACCATGAGTGCTATAAAGTTCTGGTGTGAATATTATCTAAGTCTCAGTTCCTCCATAAAGGCACGAACTAACCATGAGCGCTATAAAGTTCTGGTGCGAGAGTCCCTCTGGTTTGTACAGAGAGTCACAATTAAAGAAGGGATAAGGTGTAATGGGTTTGACCCGAAGTCAGGTACTTTTCGCTGTAACGGTAGGCAGTTTTGCGCGGTGTCTGCAGGCAGTGCAGTTCTGTTGAGATACAGCAGGCGCTGGTTGGTAGTAGCACGAATAAACGACTTACACCGTATAAAGTTGGAGCTGGATGTTTAGGCCCTTGATTAATATCGAGAGCGCAAAATATTCCGTGAGTGGGGCTCAGCTCTGCGATGAACTCTCAGTCGGGTCCTCGCTATCCGCCTACTGGCGCCCAACAGAAGTCGGATGTTAGTGGTTATTAGTGTGGCTGAGGGGTTACACTTTAGCCAGTACGTCACACTGCTTTAGACATCGCTTATAGGATGTCAGAATTAAACAGTTTGGAGAGGTAAGCCATGCTATACAACAGAAGATGAGCGCTTTTCATTTAATTATCTCGAGAGGAATCCTCTAAATTTTCATTGAACGAAGTATTATAATGGTAACACAAATAACTACTTCTGTGAAGCAGAGACATTTTCGAGATGTTTATGGTCGTTAAGGTGGTCAAAAATCTACCTCCATTAATGGAACACAACGGTAATTGTAAAGTGTGTTAGGAAGAGCACTGGAACTTATTCAGAAGTGCACGAAAACACGTGAGCTTTGATTTCCTCGAGGTGGTGGCTATGAGGAGTGATGTTTCCTGCATTACGAAGATAAGCAATTTAGTTGATGGGTACCTGCGATTCGGAATAACATTCGGCCTACACGTTCGGGATATAAGAATCCAGTTCACATATTTACGTCCATTTAGGTTCCATTTCATTTTTATCTTCTGACATGCAGTTTGTCATTCATTCATTTCTTTTTTCTCTCTTATGACAAGTCCGTAGCTTCTTCCAAATCGAGTTCTACCTAGAATGCGGTATAATGGTTCCCATTTCAATTTACAGTATCCTGGCATTTAATTAAGGTCACCCAGCAGCTGCTTACATCTTCTTCATCGTCTTACCATCACCTATAATTTCCTTCTATCTTGCCTTCTTAACGTGTTTTAAAATCAGTTTTTAACCAAGATGTGACAAATCCAGTAGCCTTCCTTACTTTCTACTGTATGAAGGATATTCCTTGCCTCCTTGACTCTATGTAATGTATAGTTTATTATTATTATTATTATTACTACTACTGCTAAGTGCTGTCTTTTATTCAGAATTTATTGACTGAATGTTTCAGGTTAAAATCGTTTGCTAGTGGCAATAAAGAAGAATGAGTTCCAGGCTGATTTCAATCGAGAAAAATGAGTGAATTTCAGCTGAACTCAGACCACCACGCGGGAGGTGATCAAATTTTTAATGGAGTCATTTGTAGTCTATTTTGGGTTGGAGTATCTCTAGTACATTTTCATGCACACGTGTTCTCTGAGGTTTGCTTGTGTTTATCTACAATTCAAATGGAGTGGACATTGACAAATGGAATCTAGTTTATACAGAATCCGATCCAACAGATAGCACATTCAATAATAAATAATAGTTGTCACTTATGTTCCTCCTACATGTTTCGACCTCTGCGAGGTCATCATCATTGGGACGTATATACAAAGCCATACCAAGATCCTTGCATATAGGTATACCTCCCCGATGATGATCTTGTAGAAGTCGAAACACGTAAGAGGAACATAAGTGATAAATGATTATTTATTGTTTGTGCAGTTTGTTGGATCAAATGCGGTATAACCTATTGCACGGTATGGATTAGGTTGAATTTTAATTTACTTGGAATCAGCTTCAATTTCGCGATTTCAGGCTTCCGCCACAAAGTAGATAAGAACTGCGCACTTCTGAGTTATTACGCAGCGAGTAGTGGTAATCTCTAACGGACGTTTCGGAGCAACCTACCGGGTCCCACCTTCAAGTGTCAAGAATCCAAAAAAAGATGGGGCGATAAGTTGTCCCGAAATGTCGGTAAGAAATTACCACCACTCGCTGCATAATAACTCAGAAGAGCGCAGTGGAACATGGCCTTTTCCTTGAAGGGAAGAATAACCTTTGCAATGCTGGGAAACAAAGTGTCAACAAATTAGAAGTTAAGAAGAGTGAATCTATGGGGAAATTTAGGAGATTAGTTTGGAGTGAGGGATTGGGCTAATTATATAGGCGTCTTTGTAATGTTGGCGTATTGAGATAAAGGAGGCTGGGTTACTCTAGACCTGTATGTAGTGGAGGGGAGTTAGGGTGAACACACGGAGTTTTGGGTGGAAGGTGCTGAAGAATTTTGATACTTCATATATTTGTATTACTATATACTGCTGTGTGTTACTGCTTATTGCTTTGTTTATTAACACAGAGGTTTATAGAATACATTAATCTTAGAGCGTCATGTTTATGATTTCGTAACTTGTAATGAACATATATTAGTCGACAACAAATTTAGAAAGTGATAACACTTTCGTGACATGTAGAAACAACACTTTTTGAACTCGGTTTTTCCACTGATGTGTAAAACTGATAAATACATTAAGATTTCACACTCGTCGGGAGATCAGAGTAAAGGCAAACAGAGAGATTTAAGAAAGAGTGGAAGAACCCCGAGTGATAGGAAAGGACCGGACAAGTTGGATCTAATTCTAGTTCGAAATATTGTGGAATATTTCTTACGTGATGCGAAACCCGAGTGATAAGAAAGGACCAGACAAGTTGGATCTACATTTAGTTCGAAATATTCTGGAATATTCCGTATGTGATGCTACCTGCGAATTTGTTAATATATTCTCACAAGTCCTTTTTATGGCCGCTTTGGTTACACGCTCTGTTCGGTGTTAGGTTGAACTGCAGGGTGCTGTCCGAAGACATCGCTACTTTCACCTCAGATAGTCAGTTGTCTACGGTCCGCATTTTGTAATATATTGCTAGTAAAATTATTTTTAAGTACTTTGTTAACAACATCTTTTTCACTATTTACGGCAGGTCCCATCAATCTATGGCTCGCTCGCAATATGTTGCCTGCGGAAGCATTTGAAATGAGAACAGTTGTATTAACCCTTTTTGCAGAAAAAACAAGACAAAAGCCCGAAGCAGTTTTGAAAAATTATGAGCTATTTTTTGTGGAGACATACACGATGTTACCAGTTGGTTTTATCAAAAGTTGCTGAAAATAACGACACCATGGACTAGGTTCTAATGTGCAATTCATATCAGTTTTCCTGTTATTAGCCTCATACTGTTTATTGCACTCGACGTACAGAAAAACAAGCACATAAAGTTACACATGCACGTAAACGTATTCATTCTTCTTTCTGTATATTGAACTTCATGCTGCCCGCTTGGAAACCAATTTGCCGAAGTTTCCCGCACCACACGAGAGGTTTTGCAGGTGGTCCGATCTGCGGGTACTTCGTATGAAACGGATTTTTCACAACCCCTATCCCAGCTACATAGTGATAAACCCCTGAAAAGAGGGGCAAATTTATATTAAGATGTATGTTAGGTTAAAATAAATTGCAAAGTTTTAAGTGCCACAGCATTGCGACAAAAGGTGAACTTTGTTCGTAGTCGAGTTAATTTCTTGGTTTCACCCACAACATTTTTAAAAGAGTTGGCTTCCAAACATACGGAACCTGGTATGTTATGACCATGATTATCTTCCCACAGTGCGTGTCTAATTTCGTACTCCGTTTATTTCTTCACGTATGAAATCCTTGTGTTATTCCTGAACCCAGAATTTCGTAGTTAAACAGGCTGCTGCAATTTTCAAAGCTAGGTAGTTTAAAATCCACAATAAGCCATCAGTATTAAAGGTGGTTAACAGCACGTTCTGTAAGCTCTAATAACGTCCTACTCAGCAAAAGGGAAGAATTTTATTTCCTATATCCTATTGAGATTTTTATTGATTTTTCTGCACGCATTGCCGAACTACGGCTAATTGCATTAGGTTTTATTCTTTAAGATAATGATTTTGTGTTGGTTTGTTTCCCTGTTTGCTGATGCAGGCTGTTATACCTATTTACCATTAGCTTTACAATTCCCAGTATTTTCTCGCCTTACTGTCAATAGTGAAGGTAAAGTAAAATAGACTAAAAGGTTACACATTGGACAAAGTTAATTAAAAAAAAATTAGAAAGTGATTTTTCAATGAATCGAAAGAAAATAGAGTAGATTGTAGCTACTTATCTGTTCGTGGGTGAGGATAATAAAAAAAAAGACCCGGAATTTAATTGGGTAAGGTAAAATTATGTGGTTAAAATTGATTTATTTCAATAAAGTAAAAAAGTATTATTTTTCTTTTTATTGTTTACGATACTCAGGTAGGGACCGACGGCGGGCACTTGTACATGCGGTAAAGAGCCCTCGGTTTCCATAAAATGTGGGGAATTTCTTGACTAGCTGAGAAGCGATTAGCTTCTCAAGAAGGACTCTCTTCCACGGAGTGGGTGAGTGAGTGAACGGGCGAGTGGCTGAGTGAGTGAGTGAGTGAGTGAGTGAGTGAGTGAGTAAGTAAGTAAGTAAGTAAGTAATTAAGTAAGTAACTATTCTTTTCCATATGAAGATATTTCGTACACCATAAGGAAAGATTATATACAAATAATTTCCTTGGAAGATGCTGACAATATGTGTACGTAGAAGGAAAAAGGAAGTGAGAAATGGAGGAAACTCTATGATGAGATCCTCGAACTTTGTTTTAAAGCAGATATGAAAATAAGGAAGTAAACGAAAGCATGAAGTTCAGGACACGTGGCATGCATGGGGTATGTAAATATTCATTAAGAATTTTAGAGATAAGAAGTGAAGGAAAAAGAGCGTATGGGAAATCTAAGCATAGGTTGGAGGTCAATCTGGTTGCAGACGTGGTCCAGTAGGTGGCTCACTGGGGTACAGTAATATCTCTCGGGGGCACTTTGAATGTTTGAGCACATATTGCTTTATGAAGAGTGACTTTTTTCCGTGGAATTATTTCGATATATACATTATAGTACATCTTCTCTTGATTATTCCTATCATAAATATGTTTCCATGAGAATTAATACGTATAGAGCTCAAGGAAGAATGAGTAATAGCAGGTAATGTGATTCGCAAGACACTTCTCTCTACAACTGTCGTGCTTTTGCCAATGTCATTATTATGCCCTTACAAGTTTCTGATTGCACCATTCGAAACGTGCAACTTCGAATCCTGTTCTTAAGTTGAGGCATCACCGTTTTGTATGTAACAATGAAGTAAGGATAATATACGTCAAACGCAACTAGTTTATTAGCAGGGTGTTAATGAAAGAACATGTTTCGGCGTACTCGGAGGCCATCATCAGGTTTACAATGTTGGCTCGAAGAGACTAATAATAATGCGAGTAGCGGATGTTGAGTTCTCATCATCATACTTTACAAAGTATACATGAGAAAAGACTGCGTGTAGGAGGGTGCTGAAATGTGCTGGAATCCACCGCCTTATCTGCTTAAGTGACTCCAGTCACCACATTTCAGCACCCCCTACACACAGTCTTTTCTCATATATACTTTGTAAAGCATGATGACGAGGACTCAACATCCGCCACTCACATTATTATTGGTCTCTTAGAGCCAACACTGTAAACCTGACGATAGCCTCCGAGTAAGCCGAAACATGTTGTTTCATTAACACCATGCTAATAAACTAGTTGTTTTTGATCTATAATATTTTTACTTCATTCGAATCCTGGTGTTTGTCTGTCGGCTACGGAAGTTATTTGTTTGAGGCTACCCGATTTTATGAATTTCTTCCCACCTTCATGTTTCTTCCTTCCGAGCGTTCACTACAGAAACAAACCGCCCAATGCGGATCCGAGTCCACAAAAAATAGCGCAGTCACCAAGCATGAAGTTCCACTCTAATTTATTTTTATTGTGGGTTTTCTGGAAGTTCCAAACCATGTCAAACTCTAATAAAACCCCATCCCTTCAAAACAGTCTGTTATTGAGCGGCATGTGTTTTGTATTAAGCAGAGATTGTAAATTCCAGGCGGACCTGTTTCTTTTCCTCAAAACAGTTTAGAATCTTGCCCTGCCATCTACAGCAGTTTTCTCGAAGGTAAGTCCACGAGTTGCACGATTCGGCCAGTTGAACGACACTCAAGAGATTTCCTAATATTGCTCTACCTTTGCTACCAAGAAAATGATTTTTGTAGTAAATATTTACGAAAAAATGTATAGTTTACAATGTATTATTTGTAGATACAGAGAGTTTAGATTTCACCACGAGTTGTTTCGAGATTGAGTTGAGTTGAGGTTATTTTTGTTATTGGGGTCGCAGAATTTGGGAGAATTTGTAATGGATCCGCGCTACCACAGAGTCTGAGGAACACTGATCTACAGAGTGTATCTTCAGATCCGATTACTCCAAGGTAGCGGCTATGTAATGGTGCGTTGCTATCAGTGCGAGTGTGACAATATAGGCAAACTTAATTTTACTCAAAATATTGCAATCTAGACTTCCGACGCAAATTAAAACATTTTAACATCCAAAAAATTTCCGACTTTGGGCGATATAGGGTTGTTAAGTACTAAGTTGAATGATATTAATATACGCTGTCACCGACAACTTAGTGGGCTCTTCCTACAAGTGTTCGGCACATATTAGCTGTAATATCCATCTGCCAGTCTGACCATGCGAATGTGATGATTCCTCATTGAATTAACGTTTTATGTTAAATTTAGTTGTAAGCGAAGCTTCCATAAACTGTAAGGTTATTATAAGGGATTCTGAAAAATAACATGAAATGGTAATTGATATGAATGTTAAAGAAACCTTTAAAAATGTTGTTTTATGTAATAATGAATAGAGTTGCTTAATACAGGGTTGTATTAATATATATTTATGATCACTTCACACAAAGCGTTCCACATATCATAATACAATTTAAAGACAAAAAAAAGCTTCTGTTTAGCACCCTGCGCAGTGTGTCACCCTTCAAAGCCCAATATACCTACGAGCAGGAATACCATATGCTACACCTTTAACGAATCACATTTTGTCAACCAACATTCTCTGTAGGTGTTCCCCAAGATTCTCACAACAAACACCATAGCGTACGTGTTAATAAACACTGACAGGTTTTACTTTACAGTGGACGTGGAATCCTTTCTTTCTCTCAGATAGGAATGGGTTTTATGTCGAGTAATTTTGTTTAGATAAACATCAGTTTACAAAGAGTTAAACTTAGTTTTACCTGCCCGCAAATTGTTACCTGTGAGACTCTTTCTGGATTCTACAAACCTTAAAAAGTTTTACGCGTATTACTAAGTGCTTTCTTTTTACTACGTACGTACGTAAAGTAAGAGCTTAATATTTGAAAGATATCTTTGAGTTGCAATGCTTTATCTGCGAAAAAACTCAAAGAATTTTTGTTACTTTAGGTAACGTTTTTCTTCTTGGCAATAACAAATTCTTTTACGTCGGTCCAATATGACCCCGTTTTTTCTTAAGTTAAAGTAGGTGTTTAAATATTTTCAAATAAAAAGAAAATTAGTCAAAGATAAACACAGATAATGTTAAAATCCACAAATCATATTTGAAATGTTTTTTGATAATTTCGACAAAATAAAAGTAGGTGCAAATTGAGTGCAGCCTAATCAGCTTTACAAGAAGTTGTGTTTGCAGTAACTGATTTATGTATTTGTTTAACACACCAAGTCCTACTGCTTCCATCTTCAGGATATAGGGCCTAGACAACAGGTGTCTCCGAAACAATGGTTCATGTCTACCAGACTACATGGTTTCATGTCCTAGAAGACGGTAATTTTTGTACTTACTGCCATGAGAAATTAATATCTCGCTAAGTACGTAGCTTGTTTCTAAACTTGCATAATAGTGGCTTCAGAAGTTCAGCGATTTTTATCGAAAGGATGACAGGCTAAGAAGAGGTCGTCACGTTTGAAGGCTTCGTTGACCCGGGGGGACTGAAGGAAGTCCGTGCAGCTTGGCGCTTTGTTGAGGTTTGAACCCACAATCTCCCGATTACAAGGCAGTACTAATCCATAAAAATAGACGTTAGTTACAGTGTGTATGTGGCTTTGAGCACACTCATGGCCAGAAACGTGGGTTATTTGTATCCAGTTCTTAACTATTAACTTGAAGTGTAAGGACTTCAGAAGCCGCAAGTTCTGAGAATACAAATAGTTCCAGTAAGGTACTTGTATCATAAAAATTCCATTTCCAAGAATCGTTTCACCCCTCATCCCCCTTCCAGCTCTCTTGTGCTAATTTCGTTCCAAAATGCATGCTCGAGGATAGGAAATTTAATTAACAAAAGGGTACAAGGGAATGTAAGGAGAATATGGAGAGGTGGTGGGTGTAGTTGGTTTTCATGTTCCCCTTTCTTGATACTGCCCTTTATTCTCGCTCATACCGTTCTTTTTAGGTTATTCATAACAGTTATAATGTTAATTTAACTAATTTCTTTCGCATTATACTCGTCTATCTTGTTTATGAAATGTGGAATATTCCGAAGCAGTTAATATTAAGACGAGAGAGCGCCCAACCTTTCTGAAATACATTATGAAGTGTTTTGCAAGTGGTGTGTAAGTTACAGTTAGAATTATTTGGTTTCAGCACTTCTCAATCGTTTCGTATTCTAAAAAGAACATAGAATTTCTTTAACTTCTTTCCGTTTTAAATTGAAAGTTTATGGAGCCATTTACTAAGTTTGGTTGAATGGGTGTTTGTTAGCTACTGCTGTATATACACTTTGAGACTAATTTTGCAAAAGGAAGGTAACAGAAGTTTGCAATTAAAAGCACCAAATTTAGCAGACGTTATGAAAATCAAGATAGTAATATTTTCAACTCAATTTTTAGGTTTAGATTCTAGTCTCCTTGGGTAGATCAAAAGGATTTCTTACGAGTTTTGTATTGCTTGCCTTTATAGATTATTGTAAAAGATCTACAGAGGCAGTCAGCTTCTGTGCAGTGAACATCATGCTTTCATTAAGCCCTAAATATTTTGTCCCTGTTGTCTACATTTTACGTTATATTTGGATAAAACAGTTAAAAGAGCTGTCTACAAGAACTGGTTAAGTGACTGTGAAAGTTATGAATATCGAGATAGTGAAAGCCGTACTTTACTCTGAAGAACCAACAATTTTCTATTTGCAGGTTTCATATCTTTCCTCTGGTACAGGTGCAAACTATTTTAAGATATATCTTTCCGATCGCACTATGGCCCTGGGGTCGACTCAGCCTCCAACAGAAATGAGTACCAGGAGCATTTCCTGGGGGTAAAGGCGGCCGGTGCGTAAGGCTGACAACCTTACCACCATCCTGTGCCGTTGTCATGAAATCTGGGAACCTTAACTTCCTGGAACCCT
>Ga0123355_10016196_pt1 | contig 11736 bp, 11 predicted proteins | sample TergutEmb28metaG_3_FD_89872 | JGI IMG/M metagenome (GOLD analysis project Ga0123355, IMG submission 89872) | Embiratermes neotenicus P1 segment gut microbial communities from Petit-Saut dam, French Guiana - Emb289 P1 | ecosystem: Host-associated > Arthropoda: Insects > Digestive system > Gut ...
AACATCATCTATCTACTTTTATTCACTCCCCAATTTATTATAGTTCTCTAATAGGCGTTTGTTTTCGGGTTGCTCTGTATGCTCTATTAGCAAACTCACGATATAATCATTGATTGATCGATTACCAGTAGCATGGCAAAGAAGCGTCAAATCTTCTTTTAGCTGTTTGTCCAACAGAAGACCGTGGCGCACATCTCTCTTACCTCTTTCATCATAATGTTTAGATTTATTAGTAACATTATTAATATTAGTATATTTCGTATTATTATCATTATTAGTTTTGTTTTCCTCTGATGGAGTGCTGAAAAATTTAGTTGCTGCCGTTGACGCGGCCGTAGATAATTCCTTTTTACTCATTTTATTATTTCCTCCAATTCTGAAACTAAGTTAATATAATCCTGTATGGCGGTTGATTCCTGTGCGTATTCAAATAAACATTCACGCTGTAGCTGCGCTTCCTGCAAAGCAACTGCATTTCTTATATTAGAGCTAAATACTTTTGTGTTCATTTGGCGCGTGACATTTTCTAATTCATTTTTTATAATCTGACTGAGGTTATTCCTGTGCGTAAATTTAGTAAGCAATATTCCTGCAATTTTTAAATTTGGATTACAGTATTTTATAATGCTCTGTATCGTATTATTAAGCTGTCCCATGCCTTGCAGGCTAAAAACATCCGCAAGTGATGGGATAACAACATAATCACTTGCCACTAAAGCATTTATCGTTAATATATTCAAAGCCGGAGGGCAATCAATAATAATATATTTATATCGCTGCTTAATATCGTGGATAGCTTCTTTCAGCAAATATTCGCGCCCTGTTGAAGTGAACTCCATATCCGCCCCGCTCAATAAAATATTAGCGGGTAATATATCACTTGAAGGAGTTACCTGTAATATGTCTTGAGTATCGACTTCTTTTTTTAGCACATTATACACAGTTATCACATTTTCTGTGTTAGCCCCAACGGCAAATGATAGATTCCCTTGAGGATCTAAGTCTACCAAAAGAGCTTTTTTGTGTTGCAGATTTAATATTTCCGCTATTGCTTGCGCCGTAGTGCTTTTGCACACACCGCCTTTTTGATTGACTATTGATATTATTCTCAAAATATACACTCCTTTATAAATATTATAACATATCTAAATATACGTATTATTATTAACATGCTAATTATACTACGTTGTAGGGCGTTTGTCAAGTAATTTCTGTGACTTTTGCTCGTTCCTCGCCAACAAACTTGTAAAACGTATTTCGCTTCAACCCCATGCGCTCCATCGCGTCTTTGCCAGAGATTCTGCGCTTGGCGTATAAGCCATACACCTCGTCCCAATTCGGAGGGAGTGTGATTGCTTTACGTCCTTTATACTTCCCCGACCGTTTTGCGATGGCAATCCCTTCGCGTTGACGTTCTAATAGATTCTCGCGCTCGAACTCATATATTGCGCCGATTACAGTCAGCATCAGCTTGCCTGTGGCGGTGGATGTATCGAAACTTTCTTTCAGCGAAATCAGCTTGACGCCCCTGCTGTTGAGCTTCTCCATGATTTCAAGCAAATCCTTTGTACTCCGAGCAAGGCGCGAGAAGTCCTTTATATAAACGGTATCGCCTTCCCGTACATATTCGAGCAGCTGCATGAGCAGCGGGCGTTTCGCATTCTTTGCAGATATTTTCTCAACGTATATTTTGTAAAGCCCCAGCCTGTTGAACGCTTCTAACTGAAGCGATTCGTTCTGATCCACGCTGGACACGCGGACATAGCCCACTTTGGTTTTATCGGCAATGCTGTCATCCGTTATGATTTTGCTATCAGTTTTCATAAAACCTCCCATTTAGTTTTTAAAATATTATAGCATACTATTTATTTGAAATCAATAGAAATAGCAAACAAATGTTTATTAAAATAAAACACACCCTATATAAACCAAAGCAGAGCTGCTCTAACGCGCCGCCGTCAGTTTATATAGGGTACACTTTAAATAAATTGTCAAACAAAAAGCAGACTTAACAGACTTAATTTAGCAGTCTGCTTCTAAGTTTTTCTATCACGAACTTTTGCATCGTTACTGGCATATTATGTATAGAATAATGAAAGGAGATTGATAACATGCCCATATCAGTAAAATTAACTATAACGAAAAATGCCATCGGAGCTAAATTGCATGGCGGCGAATTTGAATTTACTTTATTCGATCATCTCGGAGCAAAGATAGAAGATCAAACTAACAACGCAAATGGAATCGCAATATTTAATTTGCATTTTGACGATGAAGGCACATACAGTTATACTTTAGAGGAAACCGACGCGCCTTCAGATTGGATAAAAGACACAAAGGTATATCCGGTAGAAATCGAAGTTACAGACACTCCGAACGGGTTAACTGCAAGCGTCGCTTACCCTGACGGGCATCCCGGGTTCGTTAACAGGCTTGAAGCTGCTCCTTGCAGCAAAATAGAGTTCGAAGAATTGACATTTGATAAAGTGGGGACGTATGAATATGTTCTGAAAGAGATCACACCGTCAGGCGACGGCTGGGTAACAGACGATGCTGAATTCAGAGTTATCGTAGAGGTTGATGATGATGGCCACGGCAATCTTTTTGCAACGATAGAATATCCGGATGGTTTTCCGGAATTTACGAACACGTATACGCTGAGGCATGTGAAAGTAATCATTAGCGCGAAAAAAATAGCGGTAGGCAGCGAGTTGCAGTGCGGAAGATTCAAATTCGGGTTATTTGATGATGAGGGTGAATTGGTAGCTACTGCATTTAATAGCTAATCAGCGGAAAGGGCAGGGTGGAACTGTATGGAGAATAACATTAAATTTCCTGCGCTTATATTTGATAAACCGGGAGTTTACAGTTATGTTATGAAAGAACTCTCTCCTTCATCAGGCGATTGGATTACGGACAGGCGGGAATACCGCGTGATTATAACGGTGAAGGAAAAATTGGGTGAACTTGTTGCTCGTGTGGACTATCCGGACGGCGATCCTGTGTTTGTGAACAAATACTGCCATAAACCTAGACCTAAGGAGAATTGCTTCATCATTTGCTGCTGCGATTGCATATGCCATTGCTTCTGTTGGTGTTGCTGCTGCGACGAGCACGAGAGGGGGGATTCGCATGACTAATGAGTATTTAGATACTTTTAACTATGACGCTATCAAATATGTGGGAAACGGTCCGGGTTTCAACATCGAGGATGTCCCCATTGATACAGCAAAGGTCAATCATCCTCGAGGATTGTCTGCGGATTATCTGGGAAACCTCTATTTTGCAGACGAATACAACGGCTCTATCCGTGTTGTCACACTGAACGATGCGGGCGAAAGGGTCGTGCGGACTCTTGTTGGCACCGGCAACGAGGCAGGTTCAGCCGAACCGCCGAACGGTGTTTTCGCAAAGGGAATCGAACTGTATGAGCCAATGGCTATTGATGTTTCATCATTTTGCCGTTATGTCGTGTTTTTGAATACTGACAGTCATTTGGTACACATGTTAGACATGGACCACCCTGCAGGCGTGTATGATCATGATATTTTTTATAAAGGGTCGCTGCTGCATTCTGCCGGCGACCCATACCCTGCCGGACCGTGGCTTATCACCATCGCAGGAGAATATATTTCAGGTTCATTCGGCGGTTATTACGATCCTCCCGATCATGATGCACTGAAAGCCAGATTCCGCCACCCGCAAGGTATCGTAATAACGAAAGACGCGGATACTGTTTATGTTTCGGATTCTGAGAATCATGTTATCCGCAAATTGACACGTTCTTTAGATGATAAGTGGCAGATCACGCACTTTGCAGGCACGCCTATGGCGGCGGGATATGCGGGAGACAATGGCGCGGCACTCAGCGCGCGGCTCAATGAACCGATTGGAATTGCATTGGACGATGCGGAGAAAAATCTTTATGTTGCTGATATGAATAATCATTGTATTCGCAAGATTGATCTGTTAACAGGTATTATCACTACAGTGGCAGGTAATGGTCAAATCCCGCCAAACCAATACACGAATGTTAATGACGGAACAGTAATAGAACATGGCAGACCGCTAAATCAGGTTGCTTTATTTAAATTTCCAAGCGATGTGGCGATTGACGCGCATAAAAATATATATATTGCGGATCAGAGCCAGAATCGCATACGAAAAATTTCAGCTGATTTGAGTGAAATAAGAACGATTTACGGAAATGGTTACGACATTTTAATCAAAGCGCCCAGAGGTATTGCTCTGAATTGGGCAGGGGAAGCGTTCGCAAGTGATACAGAGGGCGCAAAAATTTGGAAGCTGAGACCCGAAGGACTGACGGATGAAAACTATCCGCCGCCGTTGCCGTGTACCGAGTATGGAAAAGTCAGTATTATTTTAAGCGCGAGCAAAGAGGCACTGGGCAAAGATATTTCATGCGGCCAATTTGAATTTGGTTTATTTGATAAAGCCGGTAACCGCATTTCGGTCGCCGCTAACGGCGTAATGATCTGACAGGCTAATTCGTAATTCATAATTCATAATTTGTGATTTGTAAAAAGCAGGACAGGCTCTATTTTGAGAAAGCCTGTCCTTTTTTTCTTAAGTTTTTTTAGTTTTTCTAGTTCTATAGCAAGCATCTCAACGCTGAGACCTGCAACATATAGTTTATTCGACGACTATGTGAACATCGCCGATTATAACGGCAGTAACCGCAGAAACATCAATAGGAGAATCAGATCTGGCAAAACCATCGACTGTAGCATTCGCAGGTATGCCGTTTTCATCAAATTCTGTGGAGAATCCGACTCCCGGATTTTCTTGCACAAGAATGTTTCCTGCGTTAGTTTCCAGCCATACAGATCTGCCGTTTAAAGATGCTACGCCTTCATTTATGCCGCCTTCAACGCTTCCTTTGAAGCTGACGCCAAGCGGGCTCACTGTAACTGATTCAATCATGGCATCGCCTATGCGGACAGTGCCAGTCTCGGCCATAACGCGAATATTATCGCTGCTGTCGCCCGTGTATATAGTCATTGACCAATTACCCGCCGTGCTGCTGTGAACTCCGCCTGATAATGTCAAAGAATAAGAGTCCAATGCTGTAACATCTATTGGGAAAATCACTTCATGTATGGAATAGCGGAGAGAATTTTCAAACCATTCTATTAGCTCGTCTTGAGTCATGTTTTGCTGTTGTTCGTTGCTCAATGTCTGAAAATTCTCGTCAACTTCCAGCCAAGTTTGATTTACAGGCGCAACCCAATCGCCGCTCTCATTTGTAAGCATCGCTCCGCCCATTGTTACAAGGTTTTCACCGTGTACCCGCTCCATACGGCGCGGTGACGTGATTTGCACATGGAGCTGTCCGTTCATAATCGCAACGTTTGAAATCCAGCTATCGCCCGGTATGGCAGGAAAATTTCCGCCGTTGCTTGGAGTAAGGATATATTCTGCGCACCAAGTAGGAAATTGCAAGTCCTCAACATGGTTAGGGTTAGGGATCATAGACGCTGCCGTCATATCGGACAATGCAATCGGGAAATCAATCTCTTTGCTGCGGTTCTCAAACGTAATTTCGTTGATAACCAATTCCATAACGTTGGGTATGAGCGCAAAATCCTGGATTTTTATTTGGAAATAAGCAGTATCTGTTGACTTGTCGAAATACATTACTTCCATGCCTCCCATCAAAGAGCTCCAGCCGAAACGCGTGTCATCACGATCTACCATTAAATGCGGCAGTATTTGCACGTTTTCTGTCACGCGGTTCTGACCGCTTACATCTTGAACTGACATATAAATAATTGCGCTGTTGCCGAATGACTGCGCTGCAATTATATCCACGCGGATTCCTTGGTCTACCACATATTTTTCAATAGGGGTGACAACTGAGCCGAAAACCGGGTCTCGCTCTGTTATAAATCTGTCAAAAACCCCTAAGGTTGCCGCAGCGGCTATCGAACCTGTCAGCAGCATAATTGCCACAACCGCCGCAAAAACGCTTATTCTTTTCCTCTGTATAGGTTTAATTATTCTATTATTCATATTTTCTTTAACCTTTCTCTCAATATTTTCTGTATTGACTTCAATCTGCGAAAATGCACTGCGTATGAGCTGTTCATCTCTGTCTATTTTCATTACATTCTATCTCCTTCCGATTTTTCGCTGTACCTAATTGTATCCGTAAGCATTTAAATATTTAACCGCTTTCTTTTTTACGCGCTCATATTGCTTGCGCAAAGCCGCTGCCGAAGAACCTATTATTTGAGCCAGCTCCTCATAACTTTGTTCGTTTACTGCCCTTCCGTACAAAAGAGCTATTTCTTTTGGCTTCAAGTGTTCCAACGCCTTCATTATTTCCAGCATTGACAGGTTATCCTCCATGTACGTAATTGGTTCATTCTTTACATCTTCAAACGAAACTATTCTACGTCTTTTTATCTCTTTCAGTTTGTTGAGGCAATGATTATAAGTCATCTTATAAAGCCACGCTGATATATTCTTCACATCAAATCTATAAGAGTTTTGAAAATAGGAAATGAAAACATCCTGTACCACATCTTCCGCATCTTGACTACTTTTCAAAATGGAAGTAGCATAACGCAACAGCTTTTCACCATAAACGGAAATAAGTTCGCTCAAGCCTTCGTCATGGTTCGTGACAGATTGCTCCATTTCTGATTTACCATCTCTTTCTTTATTAAAAATTGCAAATTTACTCAACTTCTCATCATGGTTTATGGTGCTGTGCTGCGCTATTTTCATATTTTTACTATCCTTTATTATCCTTCCTTGTTAAATTAGCCGACTACCTTTATGACAACTCTCAAGTCCGATTTGTGACATAAATTAATTATTTTTATTTTTACTGATCAACCTTATACGAATTTATTTCACAGTTTTTGATACATATACAATGGACATAAGCCATAAGTCAATAGATCAAACGCGAAAAAAGATAAAAATATAACGATAGCTGAACTTTTTGCCTCGCAGCTATCGTTATATTTGTGATCTGTCAGGTATTTATCACTAATCCATATTATGGAATGCTTCAATAAGCCGGTCAAGCGCGGTTTGGTATCTTGCTTCATTCGCCTCAAAGAACGACACAAACTCCCTGCTTCCGGTGTCCATCAGAGTTCTGAAAACCGCATGTATTCCATCCAAGTTTGCCGTATTGACCGTTCCGAAATCAAATCTTAGACCTTCACGTATTATGTCAAGCATCTGTGAAGTTTCTTCGTCGCGGGAATATTTTTGTTTCAGCGCGACTTCAAAATACGCGGGTGTCACCCTCCTGTAGCTTTCTGCGGCCAGTGCTTCCATTGTTGCTCCGACTGCCTCGATTCTCGCGCAGGTTACCGGTATGCAGAATAACGAGTACCAGTCCGTCGAAATAGTATAATATCCTGACTGTTCCCTGCTCCATTTCGGCATCGGCAGAATGCCGAAGTCGCTTTCCATTGCGCGCATCCTTTCGGCTGTATTCAAAATCCCCCCTTTGAACAGCAACCTGTTTTCAACAAACATATCGACTATTGTGCCGCCCCCATCCTCAGGGACAATAAAAACATTTTCGTTGTGATAGAAAAATTCATACATTACATCAACTATTTCCATCATCCGCGGCGTATTAAAAGCTATTTGAGGCACGCCATGACCATCTTTAGTGACAATCGGCTGATTAAATGCAGCCGGCCATCCGTTCATCTGGTTTCCTGTTGGCGTTCCGTACCCAAACAGATCATATCTGTCCCGTATGCCGTTGCCGTTTAAGTCCATATATGTGCCTCTTATCAACTCGCTCAGTTTATCAATCGTAAATTCACCGTCCAGCACAATTTGGTATAAACTGCCGATGCTGAAATCCTCCGCGAGCTGCTGATTAAAAAAAGTGACCTTCATGCCCCGCAGCAATGAGTTTGACAAATCACCCGTGATAAAAAACAGTCTGCCGTCAATAGTCATCTGCTCAGCACAGTCCGCGCTCCACCATGGTGCTCTCGGCTCTAAGTGCGGCACGTTATGCAGGTTATAGAACAGCCCTTCAGTGGCAAGCATCGGCATATACCACGCATATCCGGCGATAATATCATAATCATCGCTCCCCGCAGTAACTGACGTTCTCACTGTACGCATAAAATTTTCCCTGTTGCTCCAGTCCCCGGGTATCGCTATAGAAGTTATTTCTACATTGAGCCTTTCTTCCACGGTCCTGTTCCTGTGGAATATCGCGTCGTTCACTATCTCGCCTGTAAGTTCTTCAACCGCTATTTCATCTCTCCAGAACATCGAATTTTCAGACCTGTGAAGTATGCGTATTTCAGTTCCGTTGAAATTCAAATCGTCCGGCAAAAAATCCGGCGTTTCTTCCCGGGGTATATAACCGGCATCTTCGCTGATATCAGCACCGGCGTCGTAGTGATCCCGTCGTGTTTCATCATCGGATCGGTCGGATGGGATGTCAGCATCACAGGAGAAAAATAACGGCAGTGTTATACAGGCAATAACAACAATAATCAAGATACGCGCATTCTTAAAAATTCTGATTTTCATAATAATACCCCTCTGTGTATATTTCCTAAATGTAGTAAATTTAATATTGAATTGGGAGCGATTAACAACAGATAGATACCGTAGGGACGAACTGTGTTCGTCCGCTTAAAAACAATGCAAAATTCAGACTTAACGGACGAACACAGTTCGTCCCTACAATAACATCATCAACATCATCTATCCACTTTTATTCACTCCCAAAAATGTAGTAAATTTAATATTAATTTACCATAACTTTATGACTAATTACGCTCTTGACATATTAATATTTTTATTTGTATGAAATTTTACATTTTATTGCTTGCTTTTATTATCGTTTTGTCTTATGATAAGATGGAATGGAAAGAAATGAAATGGAAAAAAAGGAGAGAGAAGAATGGATCTGTATTCAGAAGACAATAACAAACCGTTTTTCAAATTAAAATCCGATAAGTTTATAGTAAGCGGCATGTCAAATTTAATTAAAGCACTTAACGATAACAATTCAGTGGATGCTAAAATATCTAAAGTCAGATTTATCTCGGGGAACGAAGCAATATTGCCGAATATATATCCGGGGGAATTTGTACCGAAAGCTTCTTTTATAAGCGAGGGAACGGTTGAAGCTGAAATTCAACAGGTGCAAATATTTGATAAAGATAGCATTTATACTTGCAAAGTTAACCAAACCGTAGTTATCACGGTGGAAAATTTATCCCCGCCGCTAAGTGTGCTTGATTATTTTTATCAGATTTCGGGAAAAGCAACTCTGACCGGCATGCACAATAACGATCACGATGACCTTAACCCGTCCGGCTCCACAGACCGTATATACAATGATACAGGTGTTGTGCCTGCTATTTGGAGCAATGATTTTCTGTACAGTGCGGCGTATGCAAATGACCGTCAGCGCCAAGCGATGATTGACGAAATGATAAAACAATGGAACCGCGGCGCAATCGTGCAGTTGCTGCTGCACGTTGCGCCGCCTACTGTTACGCCGGAAGATGAGATAAGAGGCGTTCCATGGAACGGGAGGGGCGGTTTTGCAAACGCAGTGCAGTCGGATCTGACAGACGAACAGTGGGAAGACCTGCTCGCAGACAGAGGGGCACTTAACTCGAATTGGAAACGCAGGCTTGATGTATACGCTAAATATATACAGCAGCTGAAAGAATCAGGGGTCGTATTTTTATTCAGACCTTTTCATGAAATGAATCAGCACGTATTTTGGTGGGGCGGAAGACCTAAAACAACGCTCGCGGGGAAAACTCTGCATAATACAACGGCGGGCTTATATCGCATGACAAGAGATTATCTTGAAAAAGAAAAAGGGCTGGATAATATTGTTTGGGTATGGGATATGCAAGACCTTGGCATAAATTACGGCGATAATTACCAAACGCCGTATAACTCAATGGACTGGCAGCAATTCAATCCGGGAAATGATTACTGGGATATATTCGCACTTGATATCTATGATAATGCCGGAGGCACTTATACTGCTGAAAAATACGCTCAGGCAAAGGAAACCGCCGACGGGAAACCATTCGCCATAGGCGAGTGTTATGTCCTGCCGGGCAAAGCCGTACAGTCTGGACAGCCTGAATGGATATTTTTCATGCCTTGGGGAAAGGATACTTGGGAACACAACTCACAGCAAAAGATTCGTGAAGCATATCAAAATAACTTATCTATCGCAGACATACCGCGATTTTTTCCCGCGCCTTATTGACTTATGTCCATCGAACTTACGCTATAATCCCCAGAGCGTCCGACAGCGTTATGATAAAATGGTAATGGATTTCGCTTTGCGGCTCAATAAATTTCAATATATTATCCTCTCGTGCTTTTCGCCTGCCTTCCGCATTGCAGTTGGATGGTTCAAGTCCAAGCACATAATCGCCTTCCCCCGGCATTTTCCACTGTATAAAATAATCAAGCGGCTTCGCGTCGTATTTTACTTTTATGCCTTTTTTTAGTATGGGATTATAGAGCGAGTATTCAGCATAACCTTGCATATTGGTCTTTAGCTTGTGGTAATAGCATTGTTCTTGCGTATCTTTTTGAGGGGGAGGGAAACTGTTCCATTTATGTAAATCTTTTGCGGCATGGCTGTCCCGCGGTATCGTTTCTGAAGCAGGTAGGTTTATCTCTATATTTTCGTCAAGAAAAGGATACCCATAATTTAAATGGTATAAAATCATGTGCGGTGATTTTTTAAAGCCAGTGTTTTTTACCGTGTCGCGAATCTCAAATTTATTTTCGTGCGTATAAATTTTAATTTCCCGAGTAAGCGCATATTTATCTCCGAAAAGCCGTGCCTGCGCCATTGTGCCGTTAATTAAAATTTCAGGTTCACCGCTTTCTGTGCATTCGTTTATAATAGTATAAAAATTTTCTGCCGGTGTGTTGCTGATTCTGCCGTGAAGTCCTAATTCCTCATCATTGTCCTCGCTCGGTGAACAAATTGTTTCGAGACCGCAAGTGGTCAGAAACCCAGCATAAAAACTGCGCAAAAATTCGGATTTTCTATTGTCATAATAGCTTGGATGCACAGTGCCGGTAGGTGAAATATAATTAATATTTGTGTCTTTATAAATAAGCTGATAAATATCCATGCATCTATCGGGCAATATCGTAAGAAACAGACCTTTGCCATTGATTACGTCTATGGCGCGCGTATTGTTCGACTTGCCGTCTGTCATAATATAATTTTTTGCCGAAAACAGCTGATTTCTGTTGCCAACATATTTGAGGATTCCGCCGTTTTTCAGTGACATAAAAAAATCTCCCGCGTTAAGTTTTATAATTTTATTCTCCGAAAGCATTTGATGTTAAAATTTTATTAATTAATATCGATGTAGAGGTTTCATTCTCTTTTTTATAAAAAATTATATCAACATTATATTTTTGTATTGTATCAATTTCCGGTATCGTTTTGATTCTGTATTCTTCTTCTTTCACAACAGCATAAGGCTTAATAATATCTATTAGTATGCTTGGAGTTTCCTCACCGAAGAGAATTGCATAATCAACGTATGCAAGCGCTGATAATATTTCAAGCCTGTCTTTTTGTGGTATGATCGGTCTGGTGGAACCTTTGAGTCTATTTACCGAAGAATCGGAATTTACGGCAGCAATTAAAATATCTCCTTGACTTTTCGCGAATTTTAGTAAGTTTAAATGTCCTATATGGAATAAATCAAA
>Ga0123355_10016197_pt1 | contig 11736 bp, 12 predicted proteins | sample TergutEmb28metaG_3_FD_89872 | JGI IMG/M metagenome (GOLD analysis project Ga0123355, IMG submission 89872) | Embiratermes neotenicus P1 segment gut microbial communities from Petit-Saut dam, French Guiana - Emb289 P1 | ecosystem: Host-associated > Arthropoda: Insects > Digestive system > Gut ...
TCTGCTAACGTATATTTTTAATAAAGTTCTATCAACAGGTATATTTCCTGAGAGATTAAAATTTTCAGAAGTGAGACCCTTATTCAAAAAGGGAGATATAACTGAATTTTCTAATTACAGACCTATTTCTCTCCTAACCTCATTTTCTAAAATCACTGAAAAAATTATTTTTAAAAGATTGTATAATTATTTAAATGATAATAATATACTGGTTGGTGATCAGTACAGTTTCAGAGAGAAGTTATCTACTGAAACAGCTATATACACACTTCTAAGCAATGTATTATCACCATTTGATAGAAGGAATCTTGTTGGTGGTTTATTCTTTGACTTACAAAAAGCATTTTACTGCACTAATTATGAAATACTTTTGACTAAAATGAAGCTTTATGGGATCTCTAGAATAGCTAACAAATTAATGGAATCTTATTTAGAAAATAGATATCAGAGAGTACCTGTGAATAATAGTAAACCTAATAAACTATCTTATAAATGGGTACATGTGAAGCATGGTGTTCCACAGGATTCGACATAGGGTCCTTTACTGTTTCTGATATACATAAATGATCTTTCTTTAAACATAAACAAATTAGCTAACCCGATACTATTTTCTGATGATACGACCATTATTATATCAAACACTAATCCAGCGGAATTTAAGAATAATATTAATTCAGTAATGACCAAAATAACCAACTGGTTTCAGAGTAATCTTTTAACAGTGAACTGTAATAAAACACACTTTATGCACTTCTTGACTAAAAAACAAAATGAAAGAAAAATTCAAATAATTGCTCCCAATTCAATAAACACTAATATCAATACCACTAAATTTCTAGGTTTGATCATCGATAATTCACTGTCATGGAAGGATCACATTGCTGCATTAACATCAAAACTGAATAAGGCTTGTTATGCTATTAGGTCAATAAAACCTTTATTGTCTGCGGATATATGGAGAATGATCTGTTTTTCTTATGTACATTCAGTCATGTCATATGGTATTATTTTTTGGGGTAATTCACATCCTAGCAACAGTATTTTTAAAATTCAAAAAAGAATAATAAGAATCATTACAAATACCAGTAGTTGTGATTCATGCCATCACCTATTCAAACAGTTACAAATACTTTCACTTCCATCTCAATACATTTTCTCCTTACATGTTTTTGTTAAAAAGAATAGAGGTCTATTCCAATCCAATTCTGAAATTCACGATTTGAATACACGTTTCAACCACAACTTACATTTACCATCTACAAACTTCACATTAGTATTCTGGAAGCAAGATATATAATCACTTGCTATCAAATATTAAAGTTTTGTCAAATGATACTAAGCTTTTCAAATCCACATTAAAGAGTTACCTTATTGACCATATGTTCTATAGTCTAGATGAATTTTATCAGTCACCATCCTAATGATTATGGTTCTTTGTTTTTTACTTGACTATTGATAGCAGATCTCATTTAATGTGTCACCATCCTAATGATTATGGTTCTTTGTTTTTTACTTGACTATTGATAGCTATAAGATCTCATTTAATGTGTAACTTAACTTATTATTACCATCCATTACCTTCTTGTTTGTCTTACTTGTATTTTACTTATTAATTGTGTTACAACAAATGCACTGCACACTTTTATGTATTATGTATTATTGTGACTGTTTCCATATCTGTAAAGATCCAATGGAAGGTGAATAAATATGATATGATATGGTGATATGATATATCTTCTCATGGCCATATTAGGCTACACTAGTAAATAATCATGCAAGCCATGATTACTTACTACAAAACCGAAATTACATAATTCAACACATGAAAGCTGATTAACTAAGTCACAATATACATCTCTTTGTGATACCCAAAAATTATAAGTAGGCAAACAGCACAAGAAAAAACAGAAACTGTCAAATGTGCAATTTCAACATTAGCCTAACCAAAATGGTTATGGTAGGGCATCATGATTTGTGATAAAGGCATGCTTTTTTTCCTCTTCCTCACCTCAACATCTTTGTTATACACTACACCTGTAACTATAGGAGATCTGTCTGTGTTTGCAACAAAACATCACCTTAAAGCAATATGACAGAAAGTAACACCACTACCTTGGCAATGAATAACAAACAAGTACCACTTATACTACTGCTGAAGCCTACCACAATGTCATCACTACAAAGACATATTTATATGAAACATGAAAGTGCCTAACCTTATTGATAACTGATGGCATACAACCTAACTACAACTCATTATTCCTCAGAACAATATTCTGGAATTCATCTGGAGATATCTAATAAAATACTAAATAAACTGAATCAACATTCTTTCTGGAAATCTTATAAGCGAAGTAGTAAATTAATGCTATACTGCGTTCAACATCAGTATAACAAGTTTTGTCACACAAACCAACAGCAGCATCACCCCAAAACACAAAACTGGTTCTATAGAAATAACCTGCAACGGCAAAATCATTTAATGAACACACAGAACAATATACTAGGATGTGTCATATTTCATAAATCCTTCATAGGACTCGGTCCCAGTGATATTAAGCAGTGACATGTTTTCCCTTCATGGTACACCTAACATCACCTCCCATAAACGGACACGAAAATAGGACTGTACTGTAACCATATAGGCCTACACATATTTTCCTTACGAAACTATCTATTACTTAAGAGATTCTGAAATCTAAGCAACAATCTACTTTCTGTGGCAGAAGGGTATCACACCTGCTATCTGAACTAGCTCGCGTAAAAATGAGTTTAATTTTGAATTCAATTTCTACAGTATCTTACCTGGAAGAATACGTGGTCTTGCGGACTTATCTTCGGAGTCCGAGTATCGTCGGTGGCAAATGTCAGCTTTGGGTTTCACTGTGTTGATCGTTTCTCTACCTCTAATACCGACCCTTGTTGGATGTGAATGACACCGTATTCGTGCCCTACTGGGCCTACCACCAACACAACCAACATCCATCCTTCACAGTTTCGTGAAAAACTTGCGTGCAAATGTCGTGACATACAACTACACATCTGCTTGGACAACTGGCGTAATCTGGCCTAATTCAGCGCCCCAGTCAGTTTAAACACAGTTCCCAAATAAGAAACTCCCCAACAAACACTAAAGAGACAGTTTTCAAATAACAGAAACCCTTAACACACAGCAAATAACACAATCGTAATAAAATCATTTTACATAACGCACACATAATTTGTGCTCATGTATTGTCAGTCTAAGGCAAACATTACTTAAAAATAAACGGGTACACGAAAGAGCACTTAGTCATCACCTACGACTCAAAAGCACGGACCGACCATGGATCACTTCCCGTCAAGAGCGCACATTATGTGCCGTTGGATGTCAGCGTGGTCATTCACTGCCATCTTTCAGTGCAAATTTCCATGCCCGGAATCGGTAGCTCGGTTAACAAAAAGGTTTCCTACTATTGCACTACATCTATGTACTTGATTTATTTATAAACGACAGCTTAGTGGGAGGGAGGGGGGAGAGAGAGAGAGGGAAAAATCTAATAATTATATTATCAACGCCGCAAGCTATGTCAAGACATTATCAAGAGTACTAGGAACTACAGAGGTAACTGACCATCATGTGGTGCAGGGATAGTGCATTCAGTATAGCTACGGGCTGGACAGTCTGGGAATCACAGTTCGATGGAGGCAAAATTTTCCGCACTTATCCAGACCAGCCATGGGACCCACCCAGTCTCCTGTCTAATGGATGCCAAGTATCTTTCCCGGGGGTAAAACGGCCGGAACGTGGCGGTGACCACCCACCCCCACCTAGCGCCTTCATCGCCTGTTGTGGGGTAAACCTTATCTTTTTACCTTTACCTTTAACTACCCATCATTGCCTCACAACTAGTCCACACATCCTGTTGTTACAGAGCTCGCAGCTTCACCACAGTGTTCAATGAAGCTCACAACTCAAGCTAAATGAACTTAGACCACATACTTCTGCTATTTACCATATCTGACGTGAAGTTTTTCTAACCAAAATTTTGTATGCACTTCACCTTTCCTATGAATAGTACACATCCCACATACACTCTCCTTCACAGTCAGGTGCATTCGCAAAATTGTGAAAAATGACTATTAGCTTCATCATACCCATCTGTCCACATGAAACCAGCCTCCCTCTGGATGGATTATCATGAAATATGATATTTGAATATTTTTCGAAAATCTGTCTAGAAAATTCAAGTTTCATTAAAAGCTGACTTTACATGAAGACCAATATACATCCATGATATCTCTTCCAGTTCTTCTTAGAATGAGAAATGTTTCAGACGAAAGTTGTAGAAAAAATCAAAACACACATTTTATGACCAAAAACTTTTTAAAAAATCAGGCCATTTATGAGATAATGTGGAAAAATATAGTACAGCCAGACAGGCCATAGATGATGATGTGGCGCACACGCATTGCATGCTGGATACCCGAGGATATGAAAACACACTCAGAGTATGTAACACTTATTGCTTTTCCACCATAAAAATGGTTTCATGAACACGCCTCAGTGTTACATTATACATACATTGCCTGTCTTGTATACTCCAATTACAGTCAGTGATTAAAAAAATTATTTAATTCTGCATCGTACAGTACAAAATTTGCCATCCAACTGTGAATCCTTCATCTTAGGGAAAAACATTCCCCCCCCCAATACCTTCAATCAATGTTCTGTCCTTAGGATGAGAGACAGAATTCCAAACCACACACAGTAATTACATTAAATTTATGTTTCACATGTATGTTTTAACCCATTCACTGATTCTGGTGAACATTACTTTTTCCCATTTCTTTTGGGCAGAAGCGACTTTGATAAGTACAACTAGCTGTGTACACTCTGTATTGAGTAAAAGCCTCTTCACTCCATGCAGAGTGTACACACACAATACCTCCAATGCTCTACCCATATTTGGATTTCAAGGTGGTCCTTGGATGATTGCTAATTATCCAGCAAAGAACATAGTATCCCCAATCACAGTCTACTTGGAACTCCAAGAAATATCCCCACTATTGTTTCAACATTGTAACATTTTATGGGTGGTTTCTCCTGTGTTTTAATGAAAAAATGTTAATATATGTGCAAGTGTGTGTGTGTTCTGTATGCAATGAACCATTCTGAAAACACTATTTTAACCACCACGAAGACTCCTTGATGATGGCACCCATGGAGTACCCAACATGTGCAAGGAGATTTTGTTCATCTGTTTTGTATACATTCAATTGCATGTAAGTTTGGTTGTATATGTTGATTTATGCACTTTGTAAAGTACATACAATATTAAAATTTAAAATCATTGTTTGGTACATTTCTCATACATACAGTACTGTAGCAACTGAATGAGTTAACATAGGGTTCTTTAATGCCTGACAGTTTGCCATGAGCAAGAACTTTTCATGTTCCTAACTTCTTTACCAGGTGCCAACAGAAACATAAAACAGCACTCAGTTATTACCGCGTGGCAATTACCTGTTATACTGGATGCTGGTTACTGGGTACCCACAGAAACAAGAATGGCAATTACCTGTTAAACTGGCTGCTGGTTACTGGGTACCCACAGAAACATGAAACATCAATCAGTTATTACCACGTGGCAATTACCTATTAAACTGGCTGCTGCTTACTGGGTACCCACAGAAACATGAAACAGCAATCAGTTATTACCACGTGGCAATTACCTGTTAAACTGGCTGCTGGTTACTGGGTACCCACAGAAACATGAAACAGCAATCAGTGATTACCACGTGGCAATTACCTGTTATACTGGATGCTGGTTACTGGGTACCCACAGAAACATGAAACAGCAATCAGTTATTACTGCATGGCAATTACCTGTTAAACTGGCTGCTGGTTACTGGGTACCCACAGAAACATGAAACAGCAATCAGTTGTTACTGCGTGGCAATTACCTGTTAAACTGGCTGCTGGTTACTGGGTACCCACAGAAACAAGAAACAGCAATCAGTTGTTACTGCATGGCAATTACCTGTTAAACTGGCTGCTGGTTACTGGGTACCCACAGAAACATGCAACAGCAACTCAAGTCATGCTGCTTCAGAAGGAAGGTGGGAAGTAAACAGTGTGATGGTGATCACTAATTGCACTGTCTGAATTACACCAAGAGTAATATCTGGTTAATTATGTGCCATTCACATTATTGGAGAATGGAAGGTTTTTGTTATTGTAGGTTCTAATATGCAGTCTGCATTAAAATGACACATTTTTAAGTTGTTAATTATATTGTGTGAGTTTACAGAACTAAAAAATTCACAGAATAATAATTTATTAGCATTGTTAATGATTCATGACTAGGTGAGATCATCCTTCTTAATTCTTGTAGGTACAGTCACCATTCAAAATAAACATTTGTATATGTTTTCAGGACCATACAGTTTCATTGTTTGTCCACAACACATATGAATTCAACAAAATTAGTAGTCGACATATTATTACAAAACATTGTGAATGGACCATAGAAATTTGTTGTACAAAGCAAATAAATGTTATATGATCATGTAAGGTCTGCAGTAAAACTAATATATATCACCATACATGAATTGTAACACACATGACTTAAGTCTAGTCAAAGAAACCAAAAGACAATATATCATACATACTGCAGCTCCAACTGTCAACACTGTTTGTAGGATTACACAAATATTATCAAAATATTGTATGCATCTTTCATCTTCAAGACAATACTGTACCGGACATATTGGACAAAAAGAGCAACATAACGGCATAATAGATGATTTGAATATGTATATACAGGTCAATATGAACCTGTAATTCACTTTACATTAAAAAAAAAAAAGCTTTCCTGGAGAATGTGCACTCAAATTGTAAATTTGTTAACAATGAGCACTCTGTTCCAGATATTTAATATATTCATACATGTAAGGTTTGCCTGGACAAACTTAGGCACATTATTTCTAGGACATAAAATTTTAAATTCATATGGCTTATGATGCCAATTTTACAATTGTTATTCTACAAGAAGATCTCACTTTTCTGAAATAACACAGATATCTGTTGAACTAGTTCACCAAGAATTGTTACAGAGTTTTGATTTGAATTCAAAGCAAGTATTGGTTATATTATCTCAAAGTTTCCTACCTACTGACTATACAAATTATACCACATGTTCCATGTTCACAGTATAATATTTGGATTTAAATGTAAAGTACGAAGATCAGTGTATATGCTTTAATCAAACTGCAGTTACTTATGTTCACTATATGTGAATGAAAAACAATCAAAAAACAAGAATTGTAACAGAAAATTATTATTTTCTGGGGTGTGACATCAAGTTGACTGGTAAATGTGTACTGACGTTTTGGAAGAACCATCTGCCTCAACTTCAGGGTATAAGAAATGTCACATGTATAACACAGGATTCTGGGATCTATTGACATAGATTTGGTCCCATATTGAATTTAATTCAACCAGCTCTATGTAGCTTTCTATCTCTGAAGTATGAAATCTTACTCATAAAGAAAATTCACATAAGGCAACAAGACCTTCTGTAAGAAATATGATATATAAGTTTTACCACTCAAAATATATGAACCACAAATTCCGATCATTATGATAACTAAGTAAGGGGATTTGCTTACTGCATACAAATTACATAATCGGTACTCTGGCATAACTGCTATTTTCCACCTTTTAACCAAACTAAAAACCACAACAACCATTCATTTTATAAAAAGAAATTTAAAACAACATACAAAATGATTTAAATGCAACAGTGAAGATAACGCGGTTTCCAAATGTTTGGAGGATATGCTGAATCGGAAACCAATTTTTTTCAATAATTTACAAATATTGTATCAATTTATACTTCAGCAGTAATAGAAGTGCACAAAAAAGTAACTTAACAGGAATTTCGTACTATTATTTAAGTAATAAAACAATGCATAAGATTGTATGATGCAGTTATAAGCCAAGTCTTCAACAGAAGAAACTAACTGCTTTACAAACTTACATCATTTCAACCCATTACATTCCAGCCAGGTACAAATACTTACTTGTCTGACACTGCAGTGTCTAAAGAGCATTAAATCAGAAGTCAGTATTGAATTACACTATACATACGTTAAATGCACTTGTCATACAATGGGAATATAAAGAGATGATGGTTTGGAATAACAGCATTGTGGCTAATGTTGATGTACAGTAATCTTGAATCCATAAAAGTAAGTTTATTTTATAATTACTTCATTACCTCAAAAATAGATTAAGCATAATTGGTGCAAACACATGTAAGCAACACCATTCATGCTTAATTTAATAGCATGCCTTGTGAAAGGAACAGTAATTTGGTGATGTAATTAATCTACAATCCTTCATATCCCATTCATTCTGGAATACATATTACAGTCATTGGCTCTTATATGACAGAACCTTTATGCTCTACAAAACCAATCCAATTAGACTTTGCATTCTTTTAGTCCCATTTAATTAGTTGACCCACAGAACTTTAACCCCTTCTGGAAATTGACTTCAAAGGAGCATTCCACTAAGCTGTCTTTAACATGGATAGATGTTCCACACATTTAAAAGAATACAAAACTACAAGGTAACAAAAAAGTTGTAGAGCTTCAATTGTGAAATGGAAAGTTCAGGTACACAACAATACCCAAGTATTAACATTTAAAACTTACAACGAATGGTATGATTTCTTACTCTAATTAAGGTGCAAACATTTACATTTACTGGAACCATGTAAACAAAAGATATCTTAATGCTGCACATTGAAACTTCCATACCAAATATACTATACATTTTGACCTGCCTACACAACCAGCACTGCATACAGTGTTGGTTGCATGAACAGACACACACATATAGTATATCACAGAGAGCAAATACAATGCAAAAATACAATATTCTTGTACACCAATAATTTCAATGAAGCAAAACTGAGAATTTTAAAATTACTGAAACGATACTGGGTTTAATGTCCTCTGGTGTAGCAGGTTTAAAATACACCTGTTACCTTTCACACCTGCACACATTAGAGTTTTTAACCTAGCAGAGCTAACAACCCAGTTTCAAACATCATTAACTGCACCATGTCCAACACGCACAGATATAACATTCACATTATTACGGTGCAAGATGTGTCAAATTATTTGCACTAAATAATATTTTAGAGCACTTCATACTATTTATGAAGTGATGTGAGCTTTATTCAAATGCAGAATGCTTCAGCAAATATAATGCCACACATGTAACTAACTTCAAGGAGCTGAGCCTTTAGAACACCAATAGTTTCTCATGCAGTCAAAAAATTCTCCATTTTATGGAACCCATATGCTCATTACAGTGTTCACCACATCCTGTCACTTGTTCCTGTCCACAGCCAGATGAAAGCAGTCTATGCCCTCCCATCGTAGTTCTCTAAGGTCCATTTTAACATTATTCTCCCATCCATCCCTAGGTCTTCCAAGTGGCTTCTTCCCATCAGGTTTCCCTATTATCCCTTTAAACCCCAAGTTAAATCCCATCTGCCATCTGCTGGCATTATTAAGAGCTCACAATATTTTCCAAGTTAGTGGGTTAAGGGTTATTATGCATACATATAAGAAGAAAAATAATACTGTTTGTCAAGAAGCAGGGTCATAATTCATTGACAAAAGGCACAGTAACCAAATACAATGAACATGCAACATGATCACGTATGAACTTAATGTTTGTTTCCACTGCAATTTAGTTTTCAGATACTCCCAAAAAAACACAATAAAATATTTAAAAGACAAGGGTTTAAAAGAGAACCACAAAGAAGTGTATGTTGATGGGAGGCAGGGCAGTGAAGTTGGTACACTTAATGAAGCCTGGACAACTGAAGAATTGTGTTTCGATTCCCAGCATGGAAAAGATTTTTCTCTACTCTGAAGTGTCCACCCTGGCTCTGGGGTACATCTAGGACTGTATTCAATGGCTAATGGGGATCTTTAAAAAGGACTACAGTGGCTAGGACATGGAACTGATCACTCATCTGCATCTAGTGCCATAGCTAAGAATGAGTAAAGCTATACTTCCACTCTGCCCTGCATCTTCATTGTGTGCATAGGCACCACTTTGCCTTTAGCAAGTATAGATGAAAATCTCAAGCCTTAATCCCACACATCCCTGTATCGTACTTTGCAACATTCTTACCCATTATGCTTGTATTTCATTTTCTCAATTGTTTTTACATTGCAGAAGTTAACATTTTCTGTTGCAATGTGTACTTTGACACTGTTTACCTTCTACCATTAGCATAGTCACTGTTAAAGCTTATGTGATGCAAAAGAAGGCAGTTCTGAGCAGAATTCAATAAGAACTATTTTCTTACTAAATATATTTCTAGTCCTACTTTATTGTTATTGTTGCTGTCATTAAAGTTTATCACTGTAAACAATGTATTACTGTACATATTCTGTGTAGACTACATTTATTGGATCTCAGCTTGCACTGCCAGCATATTTGTAATTTTTTACTTACAAACAGTGTTTTGTATGTAATGTGTACGTATATCTGTGACCCACATCCACACGAAATTTCTTGTGCCTAGCCCTAATGCTTCATTAGTTATTGCCATTTAACAAAAGGCCAAAACACTTGCACACAGCTTCTACGTTCTTACAACACATTCTATGAGATCTTAACAGCTGCACATTTTTGCAAGTTATATTACCACACATAATTTCAGAATCTGACATTATTTTGACTCCACCATCACACATTTCACATTTATCATGTTCTTATTGCTGATCATAAGAAAGCAGAAGAGCAGCCACAGGGGTGGCCTCCTATGGCATAATGTTCAAACCAAATTTTGTGTGAAACTCATTTAATACTCACAGTAAGTCTACTAGGGCCAGTGCCGCAAACACACTCTTTGTAGCTCCGCAGACTAAGACAATGCAACAAAGTTATAGAGAAGCTAGTGACAAAAACTTAGTGTCAACACAGCAGCTGCAGCCCATTAGTAGACAACATAAAATCTAAAATAGCATGGTATAACAGATACAGCAGAAGCTCTGCCAGGCTAATTCATCACTAAGTTAAATATGACAATGTATCAACTGAACCCAGTAACGCACTGTTTAAATACCAAGAGACACAACACTTTCCTATTCTAACCTTGCAGTTCAACAAACAGGGAGTACTGTACACACACTGGGTATTAGACTAACAAAACCAGCATCAAGAGGTTCAGGAGAGCCAAATTTCAAGGACAATGGTGACATGTTAGTAAAATTACAATAACTCAAAAAAAAAAAATGTGTGCACTGTGACCTGAGTGAAAGAAAATAATGTAACACAAGAAGAACAGAAGCTTCAGACAAAAGTTCTGAACATAATACACACATAAGGCAACAGATAATTTACACAATAATGCATATGGAATTATATGTACACATATGTAAGAATTTTAAATAATTAAATATTAAATACAGCTGAATAAGTACAGTGATGAGTAGCATCAATATATATTACTGTACAATGCAATGATGTAATATATGCTACAGTCATGTATGAATACATTCAACAGATTTCTACAAATAATGTAGTAAGTTCCAACTATTTTAAAAGTGCTTAAGAGTATAAAAATATAACTTGATAATCAGTGCAAGAGATAAAAAAAATCAATGTAGTCAGTCATGTAATTTTCTATAGCTTTTCACACAGCTGAAACCCCCAGTACA